>MDTG01135649.1_pt1 | contig 15263 bp, 17 predicted proteins | sample 811421 | NCBI WGS metagenome assembly MDTG01 (sample SAMN05326645, study PRJNA326480) | marine metagenome | isolation source: seawater | place: Pacific Ocean: South East | collected 2011
AACTTATATCTATAATTTTTTCACACTTCATACAAATTAAATGCATCGTATTCTCTTCGTTACGCAAGAAATAAATCCCTGAACCATGAGCTTGGTGTAAATGGGCGATTAGTCCAATTTCTCCAAGTAGTTCAAGGGTCCTGTAAACCGTAGCTAAATCTACTTCCTTACTTTTTTTAGTAACTTTTTTGTATAACTCATCGACAGTAAAGTGTACATGACCAGAGCTTTCAAGAATTTTACATATCAGTTCTCTTGATTTGGTTACCCTGTGACCCTTTTTTTTTATCTCACTTATCAATTTCATATTCAAAGTATAATTTGGATAACTTTAAAAAAATATTTATATGAAAAAATCAATACTCAGAATTCTAAACAGGTACAGTTTAATTTATCTTCCAGTTGGGTGGGTTATTGGGTTAGCAATTATATTTATCACATTCGAACCCTTTGCTGTTTTATATTTTTTAAGTTTTGTTGTTCTTGGTGCCTTTTTTGGATTATATTTGTTTACCTCAAACAGAGGACTAATTATTGATGATCATAATTTTTCATTAAGCAAATATACAATTATTGAATTTTACTCTGATTATTGACTTGGTTGTAGTGCATCAAAATTCATAGTTAATGAATTCAAAAAAAAGAAGCCGGATATTCCTATTGTTTCTGTCAACGCATCAAAGAAAAACTATGAGGATATTATCGAAAAGTATGATTTGCAATACACGCCAACTTATGTGCTTGTAGATAGCAATGCAGAAAAAATTTATAAGAGGGTGGGTAATTTTAAGATGGAAAAGTTTATCTCCCTGACAAGTTAACTAAGCGATCTTATCTCCAATTGAGGCCATGTCGTCTGGAGTAAGTAAATTTACAATGTTATTGTCAGTAACTGAGCCTAAAATCAGACATTGACTCATTATGGGACCAATTTGTTTTTCACCAAGGTTTATTATGCCTATACATTTTCTACCAACTAAAGACTCTATAGAGTAATTTGTAATTTGAGCACTTGTTTTCCTCACTCCAATTTCTTTTCCAAAATCTATCTCTAAAATGTACGAAGGTTTTATAGCTTCAGGAAAATCTTTTGCATCGACTATTACGCCAACTCTTATATCTAATGAAGTAAAATAATCTAAGTTTTCTTTTCCCATAAATCAAAGTTAATTACATAATTATAACATGTCAAAAGTAATGCTTCTATCAGCTGGTTCCTCAGATCTATCAGGTAATAAAAAAGCTGCAGAATACACAAAAGATTATTTAATAGAAAAAGGTCTAGAGACCTATTTATTTGATAATTTGTATACTGACATCCCGTTTATTCTCGAGGGAGGTGTTGAGCAGCCTGAAAAAATAAAAGTAATTAGAGAAAAACTAATAAGTTGTGACCATTTAATTATTTTTAGCCCTGTTTTTAACGGGGGTTACGCCTCGCATCTTAAAAATACATTAGATTGGTTATCCTTGGCATTTGAAGATTTCAAATATAATGAACTATTTAAAAATAAAAAAGCTGCCATAGTTTCGGCCGTACTCGGTAAAGGGGGAAATTCTTATATTGCCTATAGCTCATTGGCTTCACAGCTTGAAAATTACGGTTTAAAAGTTTTCAAAGACTTTTATTTATTTTCATCAGACAATAACTTGGAAAAAAGATTAAAAGAGAATAACCAAATTCAGGAATTTGACAATTTTCTCGATGATTATTTACAAAGTTAACCGTTCATTAACTTTTAGAAAAAGCAAATCTGTAAGTTCATCAACCTCATACTTTTGAATATCAGTAATAGGGTCTAATATTTCAATATCAATATCTCCAGATTTCAACCAAACCCCACCTTTAATCATTAAATCATGAGCATTATGAGTCACAACCGGAATAATTGGCAAGTTAAACTGTTTAGCTATATGGGCAGCTCCTTTTTTAAAAGGTAGTAAATCTTTTTGATTACTTCTAGTTCCTTCGGGAAAAATCATAATAGAGTTATTACTATCTATAACTTTTTGAATAGATTGATTAATTTTAGGAAGATTCATTTGAGCTCTTTTTCTATCTATTCTTGGAAGACCAAGAACTTTTAAAGCTCTACTTAAAAGAGGAATTCTAAAAAGCTCTGTTTTTGTAAGAAATCTTATGGACACTGGAAGAGCTGTAATATGTGTAAAAATATCTAAAGTCGAAGGGTGGTTCGAGATTACGACGTAACTTTGAGATTTATCAATTTTTTCAGTACCTGAAACTTTTAAGTTTATTCCAGCAACCATCAACCCAGATAATCCAAAAAAATTATATAATTTTGTTGCTAGAAACTTACCTTTCGGCAAAAATGAAACCAAAATAATAACTATCAAAAGCGCAATAAAAAAAGCAATATAAAGTGGAAGTAGTAAAAAAGTTCTTATACGATCTTTTGAACTTAATTTAACACTCATAAATCTATGATATACGTATTTTCAATAGTTGGATGATTTAATTATTGTCTTAAATCAAAATATGGAATGACTAACTGAACAACGGGTCCAATTGATAGAGCAATTACTATAGAAGATAGGCCAACGGTCCCTCCTAAAAGCCAACCTAAGCTTAAAGCGGTTACCTCGATAATATTTCTAGCGATTCCTATTTTTATGCCTCTGCTCTCCAGTCCAACCATGACACCGTCTCTTGGACCTGAACCCATATCTGCTCCTACATAAATAGCTGTTCCTGACCCTATGCAGATAATTCCAATAATAACAAAAACCCACCTAGTAAATTCACTATCAGCTTCTAGACCTAAACTAATCACTAAATCAGCTACAGTTCCAATCCAAAAAATATCTACAAATGTTGCAATTCCTGGCTTTTGTTTTAAAGGTATCCAAAGAAGAGTTACAAATATTCCTGTAGCTATTATTGCACTCCCAAAGGAGAGAGTTGTTTTCATGGAAATTCCTTCATGGAAGACACCCCACGGACCAAGGCCTAGTTTAGATGAAAAATTTAAAGCCACACCTGTACCTATCAATGTAGTACCTAGTAGCACCTGTAACAGCTTTCTTAAAGTTAGAGCCATATAACAATCTAGCATTTAATACTTAAAACAAACAGTACTACAATAAAAATATGAAAAAACTAATACCTTTTCTAATTGTCTTTTCTTTTTGTAGCTCGGAAAGTACAGAATCATTGCAGGGAGAAGTTGTTGAACCAGTGAATTCCAAAATAGAGGAAAATATAGAAACAACAACCTCAACTTCCATAGAAATAACCCAACTTGAGGTTTTTGATAAACAAGTTTACAGGGTAAACAACGAATTAAGCTCAGTAAGCTATTTAGCTCCGAAGCAATTTCTAAATGCAAATCTAGAGATTGTTGAAGGATTGACCAATCAAATTTCAGGAGATTTTAAACTCACATTAAGTGAATGTGATTCAGCCGACTCCTGTCTGAAGGTAGAGGATCTAAGTATTACAGCAGATTTAAGCACCCTAAAAAGTGGAAGTAGCATTCGAGATGGAGCTATTCAAAATAACTGGTTAGAATCTAAAATTTTTCCTGAAGCAACATACACTGTCGAGGAGATAGTTTTTCCAAATAATAATTTTGACTCCAAAATAGACGAGACAATAGTGGGTATTTTGAGGATAAGAAACGTTGAAGTGAATGTTCCTTTTTCAATAACGGCATATATGGAAAATGAAATGATTTATGTTTCTGGCCTCACTGAAATTGATACAACTTGGTTCGGATTTGATGCACCAACTAAGTTCGGCGCTTGGGAGGTTTTAAATCCCATAGGTATAAAAATATCTATTGTTGCTGAAAAATAAGTATTGAATCTAAATTTAAACTATCACAAACTGACAATTCCCTATGAATATAAAGATGAGCAGTATGCTTCAGTTGCAATTCTGATTTATCAAGAAAACAAAATATTATTTATCAAAAGATCAAATGACATGCCAACACACAAAGGTCATATTGCTTTTCCGGGTGGAAAAAAAGAAAAGGATGATCAAAGTATTGTTGATACGGGTATAAGAGAAGCTTGTGAAGAACTATTGATAAATAAAAATGAAGTCCATCCACTTGGCCAAATGAATCCAGTTGACACCATCGAGTTCAAATATAAAGTTTATCCAATTTTATGTAGTTTGACTAAATTGCCCACAACTTTTAATAAAGATGAGGTGCAGGAGGTATTTCTTGTACCAATTGAAAAGTTAGGAAATTCTGAAAATTGGGAATTTAGAGGAATTTATCCAGATGATTGGATATTTAGAATTAACAATGAAACTTTATGGGGAGCTACTGCAAAAATGACACGACAACTATTAGGGTTGCCTTAAATTTTAGACTCTCCCTTTACAGCAACAAATAAGGATATAAAAATCATAGATAATGTGAAATAGAAAACATTATTAACTATTTCATCTAAAAAAACATAACCTAGATATATTCCAAAAATTGGAACAACGTAATCAACTAATGAAGTATATGTTGCCGACAATCTTTTGATTGTATAAAAAAATAATGAATAATTAAAAATATCAATAAATACTAGCCCAAACAAAAGAGATAAATTATTTGTTGTTAAAGGTTCAATTTTCCCATCTAAAAAAAAGAATAATATTATTGAAAGAAAGCTTGCAAATATCCATTGAGTCAACAAGTAAGTTTTTGCAGGTATATATTGAGAGTCTTTTTTATTTGTTATATTTGCCATTGCTAATCCCTGGACGCCAATCAATGCTAATGAGCCTCCTAAAAATAAATTGCCATCATTAGACAGCCCAGTAGCACCAGAGCTAAAAAGTGCTGTAAGACCAATTAGCCCAATTAAAACAGAAGAGACTTTGGATTTCGTAATATTTTCTTCTTTATAAAAAAAATACACCCAAAAGATAGTAAACATTGGAATTGTAGAAATAAAAATACTTTGTAAGCCTGCAGAAATATCTTTAAGTGCGTAGATAAACGTCCAACCAGGTATAAAAATTGCTAAAAATCCTGTCCAACTGCCTTTTAATAAGTAGTCAAGTTTTATTTCTGATTTGAATTCACGAAAACAATAAAAACTCAATAATGTTGCTACCAAGGTTATTCGTGCTGTGACTATATAAATTTCGCTTATCCCGCTGAGCAGTAAACTCCGATTAAAAAGTCCATGAAACCCAAAAAGAAAACCAATTAAAATTATATTTCTTAATCCTGAGTAGGGGGACATCGAATATTGAGATTTGATAAGCTACTCCAACTTCATTTAAGTTATTAGAATAGCAGGTATGAAAACTGTTTTTTCTGGAATTCAGCCAACTGGCAAAGCTCATCTAGGTAATTTTTTAGGTGCTATAAAAAATTGGGTAGCGCTATCTAATGAAGAGAACAAAAATTATTTTTGTGTTGTTGATCTACATTCCATTACAACTCATCCAAATCCTAAAGACCTACAATCTAATATTTCTCAGACTCTTAAATTATTAATTGCTGCAGGAATAAATCTTGATAATTCAATTATTTATGCACAAAGTAAAGTTCCTCAACACGCGTACTTATCATGGATCCTTTCCAACTATTGTCAGGTAGGGGAACTGCAAAGAATGACACAGTACAAAGAAAAAGCAGACAGCCTAGGTAGTCATTCTGGAATCTTTACATATCCAATTCTCATGGCTTCAGATATTCTGATACATAAAGCCAATGAAGTCCCAGTTGGGGATGATCAAACCCAGCATCTTGAGCTTACTAGGAACATTGCAGAAAGATTTAATAATAACTATGGAGAGGTTTTTCCTTTGCCTGAAAAATCTAGTGGAAAATCTGGAACGAGGCTCATGTCACTCAAGCATCCTGAAAATAAAATGTCAAAGAGTTCCGATGACATCAATGGGACAATTTATTTTGACGACAGTAAGGATGACATAATGAAAAAATTTAAAACTTCCGTTACTGATTCTGATAGTTCTATTAAATATGATACAAATAATAAAAAAGGGATAAGTAATCTCATTGATATTTATGCTTCTATTAAGAATCTTTCTCATAATGAAGTCGAAACAATATTTGAGAATTCACAATATGGTGAATTTAAAATTGAGGTAGGGGAGACTGTATCTGATTATTTTGCTCCTATCTATTCAAATTATCAAGAACTCGAAAAAGAAGATATTTCAAAATTATTGGTCAGCAATCTAAAAGAGGCACAAACATCTGCACAGGAGACCATTAAAGAAGTCAATAGCATTTTAGGTCTTTAATAAATGCAAGATGGTATAAAGATTCCTGATAGTTGGAATGATCTTGTTAACGAAAAGCAAAAAGAAGCAATTGAACACATTAATGGCCCACTATTAATAGTTGCTGGTGCAGGGTCTGGAAAAACAAGAGTCCTAACATACAGATATGCCCACCTTGTTAAGAATCATTCAGTAAATTTCTCAAATATTCTTGCTATTACATTTACAAATAAAGCTGCGAATGAAATGAAGGAAAGAATTAGTAAACTTTTAGGTTTAGATATCCACCCTAAATGGATTTCTACATTTCACAGCTCTTGTGTGAAGATTTTAAGAACACATGGATACTTGATTGGATATAAAACGAACTTTACGATTTATGATCAGTCAGACTCTTCAAAACTTATTAGAAATTGCATGAGAGATAATAATGTTGACTTAAAGCAATATTCACCAAGAAGGTTTCAAGCAAGCATTTCTGGTTTAAAAAATATGAGGATAAGTCCTGGTGAAGCTATCGAAGCAGCGGAATCCTTTTTCGATGTCAAGGTTGCCGAAATATATACCTCTTATGAAAAAAAGTTAATGCTTGCAAATTCTATGGATTTTGATGACCTTCTTATTAAAACTGTTGATTTACTTGAAACGAGTGATGAAGCTTTAAATTTTTGGTCATCAAAATTTCAATACATTATGGTTGACGAATACCAAGATACAAACCTTGTTCAATATAAACTTATTGAACTTTTGTCGTCTAAGCATAAAAACTTATGTGTAGTGGGTGATTCAGATCAAAGCATCTATGCTTTTAGGGGTGCTGATATCAGAAATATCCAAGAATTTGAAAAAGATTTTCATGATGCAAAAATTATTACGCTCGATAAGAATTACCGTTCATCCCAAAAAATACTTGATATTGCAAACGCTGTAATTTCAAATAACCCAAGAAGCCAGGACAAAAAATTATGGACAGACAATTCCGAAGGGTTGGATGTTAACGTAATTGAATTTAGTTCAGAGCGTGATGAATCAAAATGGATTACATCTGAAATCAAAGAGGTCTTGTCCAAAGATAAAGAATCTGAAATAGCAATTTTTTATAGAACTAATAATCAATCACGAATATTCGAAGAGGAACTAAGAAGAAACAGTATAAATTATAAAATTGTTGGCAATGTGAGATTCTATGACAGAAAAGAAATAAAAGATATATTGTCATACTTAAACTTTCTTGTTAATCCAGATGATTCAGTGTCTTTTGAAAGAATTTTAAATGTTCCAAAGAGGGGAATTGGCGAATCTACGATGCAAAAATTAAGAGACTTTTCTAATTCAAAAGATTCTTCAATATCAAATTCCCTACAGGAGTTAGAAAAATTAGATTTTTTGTCTGCAAGAATTATTAATAAACTTAAAGAGTTCAAGGAACTAATTACTGATCTAAAAGTACATGCAATAAAAGGACCTTCAGAGGCAATTATTAAAACTTTAGACCTCACCGGATATAAATCTCAGCTACTCAAAGATGGAACTCTTGAATCACAAATGAGGATAGAAAATTTAGATGAATTAATTAATTCAGCTTTTGAATTTGAAAATCTTTATGAGGAAGATGTTGATGATCCTTATGTTGTCCTTAGAGATTATTTAGAATCTCTCGCTCTTTTTACTAATACGGACAGTATCGAGGACGAAGATAAAGTGTTATTGATGACCCTACATAATGCTAAGGGACTTGAATTCCCATTTGTATTTATGACTGGGATGGAAGAAAATATTTTTCCAAGCCAAAAATCAGAGAGTGAATTTGAGATTCAAGAGGAACGAAGATTATGTTATGTCGGAATGACAAGAGCAGAAAAAAAACTCTATCTGACGTACTCTCAAACTAGAACTCTTTGGGGAGGAACAACATACAATCTTAAAAGTAGATTTCTAGATGAGGCAGAAAATTTTTTTACTGAGTTAAAACTTAAGAATATGGAAACACCAAATGAAGCAGGACAAGGCAATAGTAAAGTTGGAAACACAGTTACTCATGAAAAATATGGAAAAGGGGTAATTCAGGAAATTTCTGGGAATGAAATTACTATTAATTTTGGAGATGAATGGGGTGTCAAATATTTAGATATTGAGTGGGCTCCAATCAAATTTGATTAAGAATCTTACAGTGCATAAATTAGTGAACATTATATAATTTGTAGGTTAAATTATGGATTTATTTGAATATCAGGGAAAATCGCTATACGCAAACTTCGGAGTTGCACACCCAAAATCATTCTTAGCTGATAAAATTGAAAATCTTGAAGATGGTTTTAATCTCAATTATCCAGTAGTAGTCAAAGCTCAAGTTCAAGTAGGGGGAAGAGGTAAAGCTGGAGGCATTAAACTAGCTAACAACTATGAAGAATTACTTTTATTTTCAAATGAAATACTAGGAATGGATATAAAAGGTCATAAAGTTGAAAAAATACTTATAGAAGAAGCTTCAGAAATAACTGAAGAGTACTATCTCTCTTTTACTCTTGATAGATCCGAAAAAAAATATTTAATGATGATCAGCGCAAAAGGCGGCATGGACATAGAGGCTGTAGCTGAGGAAAATCCCGATGACTTAACAATGCTTCACATTGATCCATCTAAACCTTTACTTGATGACACATTGCAAAAAGCGATTCAAGAATCCAATCTCAATGAATCCTATCAAGTTGAAATATTAGAAGTTATTAAATCACTTTATAAATTATTTGTTGAGGGAGACTGTGATTTGGTCGAGGTTAATCCATTGGCAATAACAAGCAATGGGGTTATGGCTTTAGATTCAAAAGTATCTTTAGATATGAATGCAAAATATAGACATGAAGAATTTGAAAATATTGAAAAAGAAATACCGATACCTCCTTCAGAAAAATCTGCCAAGGAAAAGGGATTGAACTTTATTAAACTTGAAGGCTCAGTTGGAATCATTGGCAATGGGGCAGGCCTTGTCATGTCTACATTAGATGTTGTCGCCGAATATGGTGGCAGTGCTGCAAACTTTCTAGATATAGGCGGTGGAGCAAAAGCAGAGACAGTTAGCGCTGCATTAGATGTTCTTGAAACAGACCGCTCCGTCACAAGTGTGTTCATAAATATATTTGGAGGTATTACTAGGTGTGATTTAGTTGCTCAAGGTATTGTTGAAGCTACAAGAGGAAAAGACTTAAAATGGCCAATCATTATTCGACTTGATGGAACTAACGCAAAAGAAGGTCTTGAAATTTTAAAACAAAATCCAAATGACAAAATAATTATTACAGAGACTATGAATCAAGCTGCTGAACTAGCAGTGAAAGGAATTAATTAATGGCAATTCTTATTGATGAAAATTCTAAGGTAGTTGTTCAAGGTATTACAGGACGTGAGGGTCAATTTCACGCACTAAGAAACAGAGATTATGGAACTAACATAGTAGCTGGAACACGTCCCGGTAAAGGGGGAGAAGAAGTAGAGTCAATACCAATATTTAATACAGTGCAAGAGGCAATTGATGAAACAGGAGCTAATGTTGCACTAACAATGGTACCTCCAGCATTTGCTAAAGATGCGGTGCTTGAGGCTGCATATGCAAAATGTGAATTGATTGTTTGCATTACTGAGGGTATCCCTGCAAAAGATGAAGCTGAAATGTACAATTTGATTAAGCAAAAGACAAATTCAAAATTACTAGGACCAAACTGTCCTGGTTTAATCTCACCTGGAAAATCCAATGTTGGAATTATGCCTCACGAGATAACTCTTCCAGGAAATATTGGAGTTGTTTCAAGATCTGGAACTTTAACCTATCAAGCTGTACACGAATTAACACAATTAGATATTGGACAATCAACTTGTATTGGAATAGGGGGAGACCCAGTTCCTGGAATGTCGTTTATTGATGTGCTTAAAGAGTTTGAAGAAGATTCTGAAACACAGGCCATTGTAATGATTGGTGAAATTGGAGGAACTGCTGAAGAAGAAGCAGCAGAATATATAAATACAAATATTACGAAACCGGTTGTCTCATATATCGCTGGTGTTACAGCACCTCCTGGAAAGAAAATGGGGCACGCGGGGGCTATTGTTTCTGGTAATAAAGGTACAGCTAAAGCAAAAATGACTGCACTTGAAGAAGCAAATGTAGTTGTAGTAAGTAATCCAACTAAAATCGGACAAGCAGTAAAGGAATTAATGTAATGGTTGAAAATTTACAAAGAGAAGAATTAAACAAAGCAATCAAAAAAACGAGAGAATCTTTTGATACTGACAACCCAACAGTTCCATTTATAGAGGGGGATGGTATAGGCGTTGATATTTGGCCAGCTTCCCAATTAGTATTCGATGCAGTTGTAGAAAAAGCATATAGGGGTAACCGTAAAATAAATTGGATTGAAGTTTTAGCAGGGCAAAAAGCTTTTGATACAGTTTCTGAGTGGCTTCCTCAAAAAACTCTCGACACATTTGATGAATTTGGTGTTGGGATTAAGGGACCACTTACAACACCAGTTGGAGAGGGAATAAGGTCAATTAACGTAGCTATAAGACAAGAGTTAGATCTCTACGTGTGCTTAAGACCTATAAAATACTTCAAAGGAATACAAACTCCTACTAAAAACCCCCAAGATGTAGATATTGTGCTATTTAGAGAAAATACTGAAGACGTATATTCAGGGAAAGAGCTTGAAGAAGGAAGCAAAGAAGTAGTCAAGTTGAACAACTTTCTTAAAGAAGAATTTGGTTGGAACATAAGAAAAGATAGTGGTATTGGTATCAAACCGATTTCAAACACTGGTTCAGAAAGGCTTATAAGAGCAGCTATAAATTTTGCTGTTGAGAATGGAAAGAAAAATCTAGCAATTGTTCATAAAGGTAACATCATGAAATTTACAGAAGGAGCTTTTAGAAAATGGGGTTATGAGCTTATAGAAAACGAATTTTCTGATGTAGCTGTTTCGTGGGAAGATTCAAATGGTGAAGCTGGTGAAAAAATATTAGTCCAAGATGTTATTGCCGATGCATTTTTACAGCAAATATTAATCAAGCCACAAGAATTTGATGTAATAGCGACAACTAATCTAAATGGTGATTATGCGTCAGACGCTTTGGCAGCACAAATTGGTGGAATAGGTATTAGTCCTGGTGGAAACATTAATTATGAAAATGGTAAAGCTGTTTTTGAAGCCACTCATGGAACTGCACCCAAGTATGCTGGCCAAGATAAAGCAAACCCTGGATCATTAATCCTATCAGGTGAGATGATGTTCAGATATATGGGCTGGAATGAAGCTGCAGATTTAATAATTGAAAGTATGGAAAAATCAATACTTGAAGGGAACGTAACTTATGATCTTGCTAGAGGTAGAGAGAATGCCAATATTCTCTCAAGCTCAGCATTTGCAGATTCTCTCGTACAAAACATACAATAAAAAAGAAGAAAGGTAAGTAATGAAAAAAGTTACTGTAGTTGGAGCTGGTAAATACGGATCAATGACTGCTTTAAGGGTGGCAGAATATAATTTAGCTAGCGAAGTAGTTATGACTGACATTGTCGATGGTTTGCCACAAGGACTTGCTCTTGATATAAATCAATCTAGGTTTGTAGAAAAATTTGATACAAAAATTCTTGGTACTAATGACTATGCTGATACTGCCGATAGTGATGTAGTTGTTATTACTGCAGGTTTACCTAGAAAACCTGGGATGTCAAGGATGGATCTTTTAGAGGTAAATGCAGGAATCGTTACAGATGTTACAAAAAATATACTTAATCACTCTGAAAATCCAATAATAATTGTTGTTACAAATCCATTAGACCAGATGACGACATTAACTGCTGAAGTTTCAAAATTGTCTAAAAACAGAGTCATAGGTCAGGCTGGCATACTTGATTCATCTAGATTTGCATATTTCATCTCTGAAAAATTAAATGTAAAAATGAGTGAAGTACATGCTTTAACACTAGGAAGCCATGGTGAGACCATGGTGCCAGTGCCTTCGCTTTGCACAGTAAGTGGAGAACCTTTAACTGATATTTTGTCAGAAGATGATATTAAAGAACTCGTTACTAAAACGTCCGAAGGTGGAGCAGAGATAGTAGGTCTTCTTAAAACTGGTAGTGCTTATTTTGCACCGGCTTCATCAGCGGCGACTATGGTTAAGGCAATTATTTCAGATTCGAATGAGGTTTTCCCTGTTTGTGCATGGCTTCAAGGAGAGTATGGAATAAAAGATGTTTATCTCGGAGTTCCAGCAAAACTTGGACAAAGTGGAATAACTGAAATAGTCGAGCATGATTTGACTGGAACAGAATTAACTGCCTTAAGGGAAGCTTCTGATGCAGTAAAAGATAAGGTTTCAGAGCTTAATAGCATAAATAACCAATAAAATCAGCCTTTTAATAAAAAAAGCCATATTTTATTGAATATTAAGATAATTTATTTTAAAAAACTATAATTAACTTATAGTAAAACGCAATAAAGAAAGGCAAAACAGCTATGAATAAAGATCAATTAGCAAGTGTTGTAGCAGCAGAAGTAGGGTTGTCACAAACTGACGCTAAAGCAGCTGTGGAAGCAGTATTTGACGGAATAACAAACGGAATGAAGAACGGCGATAAAGTGAGTATTGCTGGTTTCGGACAGTTTGAATCAAGATACAGGGCTGCAAGACAAGGGAGAAATCCTGCGACAGGTGAAACAATCCAGATAGCTGCTAAGAATGCACCAGCATTCAAGGCTGCAAAAGGATTAAAAGATAGTCTTAACTAAGACATCTAAAAACCTTATTGAAAAGACGGCTTAGCCGTCTTTTCTTTTTTACTTAAGAAGTTCTAAATTACCTTTTATTTTTATTTTTTCTTCGAACATTAAATCTTCAGGATGTTTGTTGTTGTCCTTTAAGTCATAAAAGGTTGATTCATCCATGGTAATTAATAAATAATCATTTGGCATTTCATGCTTATTATCAGTTTGTAAGTTCCCAAGATTAATTCTTGTTAAGTTATCATCAGAATTTATTTCTAAATAAATTTTGTCTAGTTTTCTTTCGTCAGTGATTTTTAATTGTTCGATGATTTTATTTAGATATTCTATTATTTCTATTTTCAATTATTTAAAAGAGTTTCTCTTTTGACGTCTTCAATAGCCTTTGTAACTTGTATGCCTCTTGGACATGCGCTTGTGCAGTTAAACGCAGTTCTGCATCTAAAAGCACCGTTCACATCTTTCATGATTTCAAGTCTTTGTTTTGACCCTTGATCTCTGGAATCCATTACAAATCGATGAGCATTTACTATTGCTGCTGGACCTATATAACTTTCCGCAGTCCAAAAAACTGGGCAGCTAGTGGTGCATGCAGCACATAAAATACATTTTGTTGTGTCTTCAAACTTATCTCTATCTTCTGGAGACTGTAGTCTCTCCCTATCTCCAGGATCATCATTATTTATCAGATATGGCATTACTTTTTTATAGCTATCAAAAAAAGGCTCCATGTCTACGATTAAGTCTTTGACTACTGGGAGACCCCTTATCGGTTCAATTTTGATAGGGTTACTTACTTCTTTAACAAGAACTTGGCAGGCAAGCATATTTTCACCATTTACAACCATTGCATCTGAGCCACAAACACCATGTGCACATGATTTTCTAAATGATAGAGAACCATCTTCGAACCATTTTATTTTATGCAGTAGGTCAAGAATTCTTTCTTCGGGTTCAGCTTCGACTTTGTAGTATTCCCAGTGACCTTTTTTGTCATTTTCAGGATCGTATCTGAGTATTTTTAAATCAATATCCATCAGTATTTTCTTTCCATAGGCTCGTATTTACCAAGTTCAACATCTTTGTATTCAAGTTTTACACTATTCCCATCTTTAAATGCAAATGAATGTTTCATAAATTTTGAATCATCACGATCTGGATAATCTTCTCTGGAGTGGGCTCCGCGAGACTCATTTCTCGCTAAAGCACTTGCTACAGTTGTGTCAGCCATATCAAGTAAGTAATCAAGTTCAATTGCCTCAAGAAGTTCGCTGTTAAAAATTTTACTTTTGTCTGATATTGTCACATTTTGATATCTCTCTCTAAGATCAGACAAGATTTCAGTCTGATTTTCCAAAGTTTCTTTTGATCTGAATATTTTTGCATTTTCTTCCATTGAATCTTGTAGTTCAGATCTAATTTTGGCCACTGAGAATTCTGTTGTGTGTTCTTTTTCCATAAATCCGTTTATTTTACTGGATAAGTCATCAGCAGCGGATTCGCTTAAGGCGCTTGCTTTTGTGCTTGAAACATAGTCAACCATGCTTTGACCAGCTCTTTTACCAAAGACAACTATATCTAATAACGAGTTTGTACCCAGACGATTAGCACCATGAACACTCACGCAGGCTGCTTCACCTGCAGCATAAACACCTTCTACAACTCCACCTTTATGATCACTCAACACTCTGCCATGTACATCGGTTGGGATTCCTCCCATAGCATAGTGAGCAGTTGGCTGAACAGGGATAGGGTCCTTGATAGGCTCAATTTTTACATAAGTTCTTACAAAATCTGTGATATCAGGAAGTTTCTTCATAATTGCTTCTTCTCCAAGATGAGTTAAATCAAGATATACATAATCATTGTTTGGACCAGCACCATTGCCGCTACTTATTTCAGTGGCTATTGCTCTAGATACCATATCTCTTGGTGCCAAGTCTTTAATTGAAGGGGCATATCTTTCCATAAATCTCTCACCATCTTTGTTCCTTAAAATTCCACCTTCTCCTCTTGCAGCTTCTGATAAAAGTATGCCTAATCTGTAAATTCCGGTGGGATGGAATTGATAAAATTCCATATCTTCTAGGGGAATTCCTTTTTGATACAACATACCTGGCCCATCTCCTGTTAGGGAGTGTGCATTAGAACTTACTTTGAATATTTTACCAAACCCGCCCGTTGCAAAAGTTACTGCTCTAGCTTCGAAAACATGAAGATCACCTGTAGCAATTTCATAAGCAACAACACCTTTGCAC
>MDTG01248068.1_pt1 | contig 15263 bp, 21 predicted proteins | sample 811421 | NCBI WGS metagenome assembly MDTG01 (sample SAMN05326645, study PRJNA326480) | marine metagenome | isolation source: seawater | place: Pacific Ocean: South East | collected 2011
AATTTGAGTTTCGCCATTGATTGCCTTTTTATAATTGTCATCTTCCTTTAATCCTTTTAAATCTTCTAAAAAGTCAGTCCAAACTTGAGGTCTAAGTTCCAGCCAACCTTTCCAATACACTCGCCAAAATATTTCCTGGATATATTTTTCAACTTTTTGATATGGACGTTTTTTTAAAACTTTTTCAACAACTTCATATTCAGTAATTAATCTGTGGGTTATATATGGAGATAAACATGAAACATTTTTTCTCTCATCAGGACCAAAATCGAAATTTCTTTTAGAATTGTAGTTTATGATTTCACTTTCTATGAAATCTTCTAATTTTTTTATTGCAGCTACTCTTGTAGTTTCAAATTTCATATTTTTTAAAAATTTGTAATTTAATTAATACTTTTTTAAGATTTTTGGTATTATGAATTTAAGCACATGTGCAAAAAATTAATAATAACTATATCAATATTTTGTTTATATTTATCAAATGTAAGCACAGAAGAAAAAATTATCAAAAGTCTACAGAATGGTGGGAATATAATTTTTATAAGGCATGCAATGGCACCAGGTAGTGGCGATCCTGAAAATTTTAAATTAAATGATTGTTCCACTCAAAGAAATCTTAATCATGAAGGTATAAAGCAATCCAAAAAAATTGGCTTGTTTTTCATAAGGAACAAAATTCCTGTTGAAAAAGTTCTGTCCAGCGAATGGTGTAGGTGCAAAGATACAGCAAAATATGCTTTTAAGAATTATATTACTTTTAATGCTCTTAACTCTTTTTTTTCAGAAAAATTTAGAAAAAATAAAGATAAACAAATATTTGAATTGAAAAATTATCTTAAAACCTGGAAAGGAAATGAGAACATTGTATTAGTTACTCATTATGTTGTAATACTGGATTTATTGAACAAAACTACCGCCTCTGGTGAAATAGTTTTTACAGATAAAAAATTAAATTATTTAGGATCAATAACAAAATATTAAGTTTGTTTGTCACACATATTTCTCTAAAATTTTACTGTATAAAAAAGAATGTGTCCTATTTGTTGGATTTCAGGTTTCATAGCAGCGATTTTTGGTGGTTCACTTATAGCTGTAGTGAATCACCCAATATCATGGATATTGAGCTCAATTTTTATTTTATACGCAATATATAAATTTTATGAAGCAAAAAAAAAGGGGAACAAAATGTCTAACGAAACAAAAGCGAGAAATAGAAGAACAATATTTAGATTTATTCAAGGTGTTCTCGTTGGTTCAATTGTTACGGTTGTAATCTTTTATAGCTTAACATACAAGGAGCATGAGAGAATGCACAATTTATTAGAAGAGCACGGAATAGAAGAACATAAACACTAAATTTTATGATTGCTAATTTAGTATTTGTTTCAATAGCGGCAGTTTTAGGAATAATGATTTTCTTCTCTTTTATTGTAGCTCCAGTTGCTTTTAAATCATTAAATGAAAAAAGTTATAGAAATTTTATAAGGAAAATATTTCCCTTTTACTATTCATTAAATTTAACAATACTTATTCTAGTATCAATACCAATTTATATTTATCACGGTATGAATTTTAGTTTAGCACTAATTTACATCTGCTGTATTTTATTTGCTGTTTCACTTTTTATCTTAATGCCACTGATAAATAAGTTTAAAGATAAAAAAATCAACAAAAAATTTAAATTAACTCATACAGCTTCTGTTATTATAAATTTTGTACAAATATTACTTTTAATAATAATTATTTTCTAAAGATAAAACTTAACCTACACTTGAACGTCCACCGTCAACACCAATAATTTGACCAGTTATCCATGAACTTTCTTCTGAAAGTAAAAATTTTGCTAATGCAGCGCTATCGACTCCTTCACCCACTCTTTTTAGAGGATGCTGTTTTGCTATTCCCTCAGCAATTTTAATATTACCCAGAATTCTTCCAGCCATTTTAGAGTTACTTAAACTTGGAGCTATACAGTTTATTCTAACATTTGGTGCTAGCTCTGCAGCTAGTGATACCGTTAATCCTTCTAGAGATGCTTTGACTGGAGAAATGACACTATGATTTGGAAATCCTTGTTTAACAGCAACAGTTGAAAAAACAACTATTGAAGATTTATTTTTTTTTAAATTCTCCTTATATTTTTTAACAATCTCAACTATTGGAAAAAAATTTAGTTCAAAACTTTTTAGATAATCTTTTTTTGTAACTAGATTTATTGGCTTAAGGTCAATTGAACCAACACAATATGCAATACCAGCTATATCAGTACTTTTTAGATCGGAGTCAATTTTATCGATAAAACTTGGGTCAGTTACATCTGCTGTGCTATAAGTGCTACCAAGTTCATTTGAAAGTCTAGACACCTCTTCTTTATTCTTTGCTATTAAATGAATATCATAAGAATTGTTTTTTAATAATTTTGCCAATGAACTTCCAACAGCCCCTGTCGCACCAAATATTAAAATTTTTCCTGGCATTATTTTAGTTTTTTATTGAACCTTGTAATTTTTTTGCAACCGAAAAGCTTAAAAATGTTAGATATGTTCCTGTAATAAATAGAGCATTTGCAATTATCATTGTAACCTGTGTAATTTCAAAATACGAAAATAGTAAATATGCGAAACCTATCATCAAATCCCAAACACCAAATAAAAGTAAGTAAAGGGACCATCTCGAGCTTTGATTTAAAGATTTAAAATCTGATATTCTGTCTTTTATGTAATCATTAGCTAACGCTATTAGCATTAGAGGTATTATAAAAAAGAAAATCCAAATATAAATTGCAATACCAAAATTTTCTTTAACCCATATTTTAGGGAATAAATCTGTTTCATGCAGGAATGTCCAAAATATTAAATATCCAAACATATAGTAGGCAACTATTGCAACTAATTGCTTCATAATTAATTACGCTTCTTCTCCTGGATTTTTTTTATCCATTCCAAGTTTTTTACTATATCTCAATGTTAAGAAAAATACTGCTAAAGCTAACAGAAGTATTGCTGCACCTTGATAAATTAAATTTATAGATGCGCTGTCTTTATCTTGTAAAATTATTAGTCTGGCTAATGCTGTAATTGCAATCAATACAGGGTAAGTAATTCTAATTGTTTTGCTAGCCCAAAAAACTCCAATCATGCCGATAACCTCAATGTAGATAAACATTAAAAGAAGGTCAGCCAAAGTTACTCGACCAACTTTATACATTTCATTTATTTCAAAACCAAATGCAAGGACAGTGCCTACAAGAATGAATATTACAGCTACTAACTGAATATTTCTGATTATAATGTTCATGCTCATATTTTTTTATATATGCTAATTTTTCTTAGGCTCTTAGCTTTCTTGCCGCACCTGATATAAATCTCTCAACTTTTAACTTTTTGAAAGATTTATTCTCTTCAAAAGAGACCTTTTTCAACGAATAGGCATTGCTATTACTTTGTCTAGATATAATTGTGATATTCCCCTTATAAACTTTTAGTTTAACTAATCCATTTACTTTATTTTTTTTTAAATCAACTATTTTTTGCAAACCTAATCTACTTTTTGAGAACCAAAATCCATTATAAATTAGCTCAGCATATTTTGGCATTATAGAATCTTTTTTATGCATAGTTTTCCTATCTAAAGTAATTGACTCAATTGCTCTATGAGCAACTATAAGAATACTTCCCCCGGGCGTTTCATAAACTCCTCTAGATTTAATTCCAATAAATCTATTTTCAACTAAATCAACTCTTCCAACCCCATTTTTACCTCCAATCAAATTTAATTTTTGAAGAAGTTTAGCTGGTTGTAATTTTCTACTATTAACAGAAATTGGATCACCGTTTTTAAAACCTATAGTAACATATGTTGCTTTATTTGGAGCCTTTTCCGGAGATACAGTTCTTTGAAAAATATATTCCGGAGCTTGTTTCTTGGGATCTTCCAAACTTTTTCCTTCAGTCGATGTATGATAAAGATTATCATCCACAGAAAAAGGTGGGGCTCCTTTTTTATCTTTTGGTATTGGTATATTGTGTTTTTTTGCATATTTAATCAGATCTGTTCTAGATTTTAATTTCCAAATCCTCCAAGGTGCAATAACTTTTATTTTAGGTCCAAAATAATAATAACCTAATTCAAATCTTATTTGATCATTACCTTTTCCTGTAGCACCATGCGAAACAGCAAAAGCTCTAAATTTTTTAGCAATAGCTATTTGTCTTTTTGCTATTAGAGGTCTTGCTATTGATGTGCCTAATAAATATACGCCTTCATATAAAGCGTGACCTCTTATCATCGGATAAACATAATCTTTAACAAAAGTATTTTTTAAATTTTCAATAATTACATTCTTAACACCTAATCTTTTTGCATTTTTTATAATTTTTCTTTTATCCATTTCTTGTCCAATATCAGCTGTGTAAGCAATGATTTCTGAATTATAGTTTTCCTGAAGCCATTTAAGAATTATAGAGGTATCTAGCCCCCCAGAATAAGCCAATACTATTTTATTTTTTTTATGCACAACTTTTTTTTGCAGTATTATAGGCTTTAGTAAAACCCATTAAAGAATAAAGGTCTTTATTTTTACTTCCTTTAGTATCTGAAGCATTAATAGATAATTTTGAAGCTTTTTTCATTAATTTTATTAGATTAAATTCTTCCTCTCCATCTGCTATCCATGCAAATTTTCCTTGAGAAAAAAATGCAAATTCATTTTTTCCAGAAGATGCACTAACAGATGCTTTTCTATAGAAGTATCCACCTGTAACACTAATTTCATTTTTAATTTTTTCCACTTTTCTAAAAGTTACAAACAATCTAGAATTTTCTTTTTTCAAGTTTTTTGGGCTTCTATCTGTTGGGATAGTTTGAGCAAAACAAACTTTTCCATTTCCATCATCATAGCTAAATGCTTCCCAGCTTTTATATTTTCCAAGACTTTTAGGCTCAGAAGAAAAAGCATTGGTAAAATTAAATATTGATATAGTAAAAACTATTAGTAAAATTTTTTTAATCATTTAATTTATTCTTACCAGAATTTATACAAATTTTCCCACTTTTCAATAGTTCATTACTATGGAGCTGGGTTGGGAATATTTTCATGGATTAAATTAATTTCATCAATAATATTTTTATTTAAAGATAAATTAATACTATCAATGTTTTCTTTAAGCTGTTTCATGGTTGTAGCACCTATTATGTTACTAGTAACAAAATCTCGAGAATTAACAAAAGATTGTGATAACTGAGTTAATGATAATTTATATTTTTTAGCAATTTTAAAATATTCATCAACAGCATCATATGTTCTTTGATTGTGATACCTTGGATAATTCTCATAAAATAAGTCCATTCTAGAATTTTTTGGTATTTGCTTGTTTCTATACTTTCCACTCAAATATCCCGCAGCTAATGGTGAATAAGCTAATAATCCTGCTTTTTCTCTAATAGAAATTTCAGACATACCAATTTCATAACTTCTGTTTACTAAATTATAGGGATTCTGGACTGAGACTACTCTAGGTAATTTTTTTATTTCTGCAATTTTTAAAAATTCAGAAAAACCCCAAGGAGTTTCATTTGATAGACCTATGTATCTTATCTTGCCTTGGTCAATTAATTTTTTAAAAACTTCTAAAATACTTTCAAAGTTATTCCAACTTTTTTCATTCTCATTATGTTCATAATCTAGATCACCAAAAAAATTTGTATTTCTTTCAGGCCAATGAAGTTGATATAAATCAATGTAGTCTGTTTTTAGTCTTTTAAGACTTGCATCAACCGCATCTTCAATACTTTTAGCAGAATATTGTGCGCCTCCTCCCCTTATCCACTTTAGACCTGGACCAGCAATCTTTGTTGCTAAAATAATATCTTTCCTATTTTTTCTTTTTTCAAACCAGTTACCAATTATTTCTTCAGTTTTTCCGTAAGTTTTCTCTTTAGGAGGAATTGCATATAACTCTGCAGTATCAAAAAAATTTATACCTCTCTCCAATGCGTAGTCCATTTGCTCAAAACCCTCATCTTGAGTATTTTGCTCGCCATACGTCATTGTCCCAAGACATATGAGACTTACTAATAAATCCGTGTTTCCTAACTTTTTAAATTTCATAAAACTGCATTTGTATGGGATATATGTACCATTGAAAATCAAAAAAAAATGAATATATTTCAAATATGGAATTTAATAGACAAAATGCCAATGTAAAATCCTCGGTCACCGAGTCTCAAGTAATAGACCAGGGTCTAAGAGCATATATGCTTAAAGTATATAATTACATGGCCTCCGGAATATTTCTTACTGGAATAGTTTCACTAATTTTATTTAGATTATCGGGTGGTTACGACATAAAAATAACCTCAACTGGTATCACTGGCCTTACTGGTGTTGGACAAGCATTGTTCGCTTCTCCATTGATGTGGGTAGTAATGTTAGCTCCATTGGGAATAGTTTTTTATATGAGCTTTGGAATTAGAAAGATGAGCGCTGCAAAAGCACAAATGACTTTTTGGATATTTGCAGCTCTTATGGGCGCATCTCTTGCTTCAATATTTTTAGTTTATACTGGTGCAAGTATTACAAGGGTATTTTTCATAACCGCAGGAACATTTGGAGCGATGAGCATATATGGCTATACAACTAAAAGAGATCTTACAAAACTTGGATCTTTTCTAATGATGGGATTAATTGGTATAATTATAGCTTCAATCGTAAATATCTTTATGAAATCTAGTATGATGTATTTTGTTATATCAATAATAGGAGTTTTAGTTTTTGTTGGCCTAACAGCTTATGATACTCAGAAAATAAAGAATATGTATCTTGAAAGTGATAACAGTGAAGTTTTAGGAAAAAAAGCAGTCATGGGCGCTTTGACTTTGTATTTAGACTTTATTAATTTGTTTATAATGCTTTTAAGACTTTTTGGACAAAGAAGATAACTACTTCACTATCTTCAGTTTATTCCACTCAAATCTTTCAATCAGAACGTTTAGATTATCCGATTTTTTAATAACCATACCGTTTCTGTCTAAAACATAGAATTTTTCAATCTTATTTTTCGGACTTAAATTTTTTGTTATCCTAAAAATAGGTTTATCAGAGACCCTTTGATAAATATCAAAAGAAATTTCTTTTTTGTTAATTGAGAGTCCATAATCTTTCCAATCCCCAGAAGAAACTTTTTTAGCATATAAATTTAATATAATTTGAAGTTCTTTTTTAATAAAAAATTTTTGTTTTTTACTACTTGTATTATTTATTACTAATTTTAAGTTACTCTTCATTATCTTTTTTATGTTTTTGAATAAGTGGAATTTGAAATATAGTAAATATTAGTGTTAAAGGTAGAATTCCCCATACTTTAAAATTAACCCAAATTTCCTCAGTTTGTGTTCTCCAAATTATCTCATTAAGTATAGCTAAAAAAATGAAAAAAAAAACCCATCTAAATAAAAGCTTGTCCCAACCCAATTCGTTTAAGTTAATTGATTTTTTAAAAAATAATTTTAGAAAGTTTTTATTAAAAAATAATCTTCCAATTAACAAAGTTATCCCAAAAATAATATTTATTATCGTAGGTTTTAAATACAAAAAAATGGGATTTTTAAAAAATATACTTAGCCCACCAAAAAATGATATTAAAAAAGCACCCAAAAGAGGAACATAGGGTATCTTCTTTTCTATAATGTAAATTACAGCAACAGCTATTATTGTCGCTACTATTAAAGGCGGTATAGCAGTTATTAAACTTTTGTTGCTTTTATAATATACTAAAAAGAAAATAAAAAGTGGACCAAAATCTGCAACGAACTTAATAAAAGATTTATTCACAACTTAAGTTATCATAATTTATTTTTAAATAAAATTTTTTTATTGATTTTAAGATTAAATTAACTAATTTATATTTATGAACGAAAAACGGGCTAAATTCTCAATAGGCGATATTGTAAAACATAAACACTTCAATTTCAGAGGTGTTATATATGATGTGGACTTTCAATTTAATAACTCAGAAGAGTGGTATCAATCTATCCCAAAAGATGTTAGGCCAAAGAAAAATCAACCCTTTTATCATCTGCTCGCTGAAAACCAGGAGGTCACTTATGAGGCCTATGTATCAGAACAAAATTTGGCAGTTGATAACTCTAAAGAACCAGTTCGTCATCCGTTAATAAATGAAATTTTTTTAGAAAAAAGAGGTTCTGTTTATTACAAACGTTCAAATTAAAAACGTTTCTTGCCTTAAATTTAACAAGATTTGCTCAAAACTCTGTCGAAAATATTTAATTAATATTAGATGTTGAAGCCTAGTTGAGGATTATCTTACTTCCTTATCTCCCTCAAAATCCTCAATTAGGCGATATAAAATATCCCATTCAAAATTTTAATAAAATAAGTTAATAACATAATATGTTTAAAATATTAACTCCAAGTAATCTTTTTATTTATTTAAGTAAAATAATAAAATTTATTAAAAATATATTTATACCAATTACTATCATATCATTAATAATAGCCCTTATTTATTCACCAGAAGATTATGTGCAAGGAGACTCAGTAAGAATAATGTATGTCCACGTGCCTTCAGCGTGGATGTCTATTATGTGTTTTAGTGTAATAGGCTTTTTATCAATTCTAAGTTTTTTATTTAAATTTAAAAATACAATTTTGTTTTATAAAAGTTTAGCACCTGTTGGTTTATTGTTTAGTATTATTGCAATTGTCACAGGTTCATTATGGGGGTTACCAACCTGGGGCACCTTCTGGGTTTGGGACGCGAGATTAACATCAATGTTAATTTTAATGATGCTTTATATTTTTTTTATTTTATCTTATAAATTAATATCAAATCAAAAAATTTCTACCAGAATTTGTGCAATAATATCTATACTGGGTTTAACTAATATTTTTGTAATAAAATACTCTGTTAGATGGTGGTCAACATTACATCAAACTGATAGTGTAAGAATATTAGGGGACACCACAGTGCATTTTACAATGCTGTGGCCTTTAGGGCTTATGTTGTTTGTTTTTTCATTGTTTGGTGCGCTAATTTTTCTGATGAAATATAAGACAGAAGTCATTAGAATAAAAAAAAAGGGATTAAGACGTTTATGAATATAGATGTTATATATACGAATGGCCACGGCATTTACGTTTGCGCAGCATTTATATTTAGCTTTATTTTATGTCTAGGCCTATTTCTTAAAACAAAAAAGGTGCTAAAAAAATTAGAGAGTGAATTCAAAATTGAAGCAGATCATCTTTCAAGTATGCAAATACAAAATTTGAAAAACAGCAAAATTGCAAAAGAAATCTTGGCACCTCAGACAAAAGCACATTAAAGCATTTTAACAATGCTTAACAAAAAAGTAAAAAATAGAACAATATTTTTTATGGCCTTATCGGCCTTGCTAATTTTTGCAATTATATTTTCAATAAAAGTTCTTGAAGATAATATTATGTACTTTATGTCACCATCAGAAATTAAAAAAAAATCAAATATTAACTTCAATAAAAAAATGAGAGTTGGAGGCATGGTTAAAAAAGGTTCAATTTTAATAAGTAGAAATGAGATAAAATTTATTATAACTGATTTAAATAATGAAATATTTGTAAGCTACAAAGGGGCTGTTCCTAATTTATTTGCTGAAGGAAAAGGAGTTATTGCAGAGGGAAAATTAAAAGATAAAAAATTTTTTGTTGCTAAAAGAATATTAGCAAAACATGATGAAAATTATAAACCACCTGAAAAGGAAAATTAATTAGTAATGCTAAGTAACCTTGGTAATTTATTTATTTTTGCTTCAATACTTGTCAGTTTAACTTTAATCTATAATTCTATTAAAGAGGTAAATTTAAATAACAACTTAATTTCTCGGAATATTTTAAATCTATCTCTATTTCAAATAATAACTGTAATTTTAAGTTTTATTACTTTGTTATTAGCGTTTATTTTTTCAGATTTTTCATTGATAAATGTTTATGAAAATTCACACACTGCCAAACCACTTATTTATAAAATCTCTGGAGTTTGGGGAAATCACGAAGGAAGTTTATTATTATGGATTTTGATTTTATCTTTATTTTCATTTTTATTTTTGAATTTTAATAAGTCTAACAATAAAAAATTTGTCTTACTTACTGTTATTATTCAAAATATTTTATCATTGGGTTTTCTAATTTTTTTATTAACAAACTCAAACCCTTTTGCAGAATTATATCCTGTTCCTAAAGAGGGTTTAGGTCTCAATCCTATTTTGCAAGATCCAGCTTTAGCTATTCATCCTCCTTTGCTATATTTGGGTTTTGTTGGTTCTTCTATTTACTTTTCGGCTGCTCTAGCATCTTTGATTAGCGCTCAACAAGGTAATAACTTTGTTAAATCTGTAAAATACTGGGTGATCTTTTCCTGGTCATTTCAAACTGCTGGAATTTTAGTAGGGTCAATATGGGCATATTATGAATTAGGATGGGGAGGCTATTGGTTTTGGGATCCTGTTGAAAATTCATCATTGATGCCATGGTTTTTAATGACCGCTTTGCTTCACTCACTATTAATTTTAGAAAGAAAAAAAGGACTGTATTTGTGGGTAATAACATTAAGCATTCTAACTTTTACCATGAGTGTTACAGGAACTTTTTTAGTGAGGTCGGGAATATTAAATTCTGTTCATACATTTGCAAACGATCCATCCAGAGGAATGTATATTTTGATATTTTTAAGTTTGATGATTTTTTCATCTCTAGTAATTTTTTATAAATTTGCACCTGTAGAAAAAAGAAACTTTGAATTTTTAAGTAAGGAGTTTTTTATCTTAATCAATAATTGGTTTATGATTTTTTTTTTAATTGTAGTTTTAATTGGAACTATTTATCCTATAGCACTAGAAGTTTTGTCACAAAAAAAAATCTCTGTTGGACCCCCATACTTTAACGTTGTTTTAGCTCCATTTTTAATACCTTTCTTATTTTTTCTATCTTATGGACCTCAATCTAAATGGTCATCATCAAAGCTAGTAGGATTAAAAAAAAATTTGATAATATTCATAAGTTCAATAATTTTAACAATTTTGTTTTTTTACTTCTCTAAAATGGAAAATATAATATTAAATTTAATTATTATTTTTTCTATTTATTTAATACTTCAATCATTGGGGGACTTATATGTTTCTTTTTCAAAAAAAAGTCTTAATAGTTTTAATACTAGTGGACTTTCAAGAATAATTTCTCATTTAGGTTTTGGATTATTGATACTCTTTATATCATTTAACAGTATTTTTTCTGTAGAGTACGATTTAAATCTAAAAAAGGGGGGTAACAAAAATATAGACAATTTTAAAATTAAGTTAATAGGTTTAGAATATTCAAATGAAAATAATTATAGCAAAGTGGTAGGTACAGTTCAGGTAACTAATCAAAATAAAAAAACTTCAGAAATTTTAGATCCAGAGATAAGAATTTATAAATCTCCTGAAACTATTACTTATGAGGCTTCAATTAAGTCTAAAATTTTATCAGATACTTATGTAACGATGACTAATCTTGAAGGATCAGAATTTTATAATATAAAGTTCCAAAATAAACCATTTATGAACCTTATTTGGTTTTCAGTTATGTTAATTATAATGGGTGGACTTTTAAAATTTTTTGAAAGAAAAACAAAATGAAAAAAATTTATTTCTTTATTTTATCTAGCTTATTAATAGGTTTTTTTTATATTTTATTCTTTAGTCTCAAGATAGATAAAAACTATGATACACAAAATCTAATTGGAAAAAATATTTCTGAAATAGAATTAAATCTTTTAAATGAAAATAAAAAATTTAATACAATTGACTTAAAAAAAAATGATTTTACTGCGATTAACTTTTTTTCATCATGGTGTGGTCCTTGCCGACAAGAACATAAGTATTTGATGTCTCTTTCGAAAAATAAAAATTTAAAAATTCTTGGTATTAATTTTAAAGATGATGAAAAAAAAGCTAATGAATTTTTAAATAAATTAGGAAATCCTTACTATTTAATTGCATCTGACAAAAATGGGAAGAAAGCAATTAATTTTGGAGTTTATGGTATTCCTGAAACAATACTCATAAATAATGACATGCTAATAATTAAAAAATATATTGGTCCATTAAATAGTTCTGAAGTAAAAGAGATTTTGAAAATTGTGGAGAATAAATGAGATGTTTTAAGTTTTTTATTTTTTTTATTTTGATATCTCCGTTATGTCAAGCTGATGAAGTTTTGCAAAATGAAATTTATAAAAATTTAAGATGCTTAGTTTGTCAAGGTCAAACTATAGCGGACTCCAATTCCGATTTTGCTCAAACAATCAAAAGTGTAGTCAAAGATAAGATAAATGAAGGTATGAATAAAAAGCAAATTTATATTTTTTTAGCAGACAAATATGGTGAATGGATTCTTTTTAAACCTCCATTCAATCAAACAAGTTATTTATTATGGATGCTTCCTTACTTAATTTTTATTGTTGGGGTACCAGTTTTTTTCTTAATTTTTAGAAAAAAAAGAAATTTTCATTAAATAGTTATATACTTTTTAAAATATAAATTGTATTTTTATATAATGAAAAATAAAATTGCTTTAATATTGTTTTCATTATTATTTTTAATTGCTCAAAATGCTTTTGCAAGTGATAAAGGTAATGGAATAAATTTTTACACTGGAATGTTTGATTTTAGTGACGAAGGAAAAAGATCCCAACTTTTTGGTATTGAACATCAAAACGAAAATTTATTTAGAGATACAGCTATAGGGGAAATTTCACCAGTTACAGGTTTTATGATAACAGGTGATAACGCTATGTATATGTATTCAGGTTTTGAGGCGAATTATTCAATTGGCATAATTAACATCACACCAAGCTTTGCCCCGGGTTATTATAATGAGGGAGATGGAAAGGATTTAGGTCATGCCTTAGAGTTTAAAAGTGAGGTGCAATTATCTTTAGACTTAGGTGAAAAAACTAACTTTGGCATGTCTTATAATCACGTTTCTAATGCTAGTTTAGGTGATAAAAATCCTGGCGCAAATAGTTACATGTTTAATTTTCTCAAAAAGTTTTAAAAAACATTTATAAAAATATCAAATGAACTTAAATGATTGCTATAATTTTAATGATTTCAGAAAATTAGCAAAAAAAAATTTACCCGCACCAATATTTCATTATATTGATGGTGGTTCTGATGATGAAGTAACTCTTAAAAGAAACACTGATTCTTTTTCTAAATGTGATTTAGTTCCAAGTATTCTAGCAAGTGTTGGGGAACCAGATATGACAACCGAAGTTTTTGGTCAAAAAATTAAAATGCCCCTTTTTTTATCACCAACAGCAATGCAAAGACTTTACCATCATGATGGTGACAAAGCCAGTGCCCGTGCTGCTGAAAAATTTGGTACTTTTTACAGCATGTCTACAATGGCAACATCGTCAATTGAGGAAATTTCAAATATTTCTGGAGGACCAAAATTATTTCAACTTTATATACATAAAGACCAGGGACTTACAGACAATTTGATTGATCGTTGCAAGAGATCTGGATTTAATGCAATGTGTCTTACTGTAGACACAGTGGTTGCTGGAAATCGTGAAAGAGATCATAGATGGGGCTTCACTACTCCACCAAAATTAAACTTAAAAAGTCTAATTAGTTTTGCGTTACATCCAAAATGGTCAATTAATTATTTAACTCATGAAAAGTTTCAATTATCAAATGTTTCACACTTCACAAAAAAAGGTAGCAGTATTGCCAAAGGAGTAATGGAATATATTAATGAACAATACGACCCAGCAATGAGTTGGAAAGATGCGGAATATTGTATAAAAAGATGGGGAGGTCCATTTGCAATTAAAGGAGTAATGTCGGTAGAGGATGCTAAACGTGCAGTTCAAATTGGAGCTTCAGCAATAATGTTGTCAAATCATGGAGGTAGACAACTTGATGGATCTAGATCACCATTCGATCAATTGCCTGCAATAGCAGATGCGGTGGGAGGAAAAATAGAAATTATTTTGGATGGAGGAATAAGAAGAGGCACACACGTTCTTAAAGCACTTTCCTTAGGTGCTACAGCTTGTAGTTTTGGGAAAGGTTTTTTATTTGCATTAGGAGCTGGGGGACAAAAAGGGGTTGAATCTATGTTGCAAAGAATGCATGATGAGATTAGGCGTGATATGATATTGCTAGGACGTAAATCAATAAAAGAGTTAAATAAAACAAATATAGTTTTTAGATAATGAAATTAGCAAAAAGTTTAGACAGATTAGGAACAGAAACTGCTTTCAGTGTGCTTGCAGAGGCGAAAAAATTAGAAGCTGCGGGAAAGCCAATGATACATTTAGGATTGGGTCAACCTGATTTTAAAACACCGAAGCATATTGTTGACGCTGCTAAGAAGGCTTTGGATGATGGTCATCATGGTTATGTCTTATCTAATGGCATACTTGAATGTAGACAGGCAGTGACTAGGAAAATAAAAAAACTTTATAATCAAGACGTAGATCCAGAGAGAATAATTATAATGCCTGGTGGAAAACCAACAATGAGTTATGCTATTCAGTGTTTTGGTGAACCAGGTGTGGAAATAATTCATCCGACACCTGCATTCCCAATTTATGAGTCTATGATTAACTATACTGGTTCAAAATCAGTGCCCTATGATCTTACTGAAGATAAAGATTTGAAATTTAATCCAGAAAAAATATTATCTTTGATAACAGATAAAACAAGATTGTTAGTTTTAATTAATCCAAATAATCCAACAGGTAGTTTTGTCGAAAAATCTGATATCGATGTATTAGCAGAAGGCCTAAAGAAACATCCTCATGTAACTATTTTAAGTGATGAAATTTATAGTAGACAAATATTTGATGGAAAAGAAATGCCAACTTTTTTTAATTATCCAGAATTAAGAGAAAGATTAATTGTTCTTGAGGGTTGGAGCAAAGCATACTCAATGACAGGCTGGAGATTAGGTTGGAGTTTTTGGCCAAAAAATCTTGTAGATCATGTAAATAAACTTTTAATCAATAGCGTTTCTTGTGTTAATGCCGCGGCTCAGTTTGCAGGTATTGCAGCTCTAGACGGACCTGATGACTCGATAAATGAAATGATGAGAAAATTTTCAATTAGAAGAAAACTTATACATGAAGGTTTAAACAGTTTACCAGGTGTTGAATGTAGTTTGCCAGGAGGTGCGTTTTATGCATTTCCTAAAGTAATTGGAACGGGAATGAATG
>MDTG01329784.1_pt1 | contig 15262 bp, 13 predicted proteins | sample 811421 | NCBI WGS metagenome assembly MDTG01 (sample SAMN05326645, study PRJNA326480) | marine metagenome | isolation source: seawater | place: Pacific Ocean: South East | collected 2011
TACGCATGAATGGGAGCAAGGGGAACTCGACCCCAAAGCAGATGCCGACGCTCTCCATCGGGTCCTAGACTGGGCATTTGCGGAGCCACAACCGCTGGAACTGGATCGCACTCATGCGACTGTTGTGATTCATCGAGGACAATTGGTGGCTGAACGTTATGCTGAGAATGCTTCAGCGGAGCACACGTACGACTCTTGGTCTATGGCCAAGAGCATCACCAGCGCGCTGGTCGGAATCCTGGTGCGCGAAGGGCGGTTAGATATTCATACACCGACGGGTATTCCGGAGTGGCAAATTGACGAGAATGATCCACGTCGATCCATCACCTGGGACCATCTGCTGCGCATGGTGGACGGCCTGCGCTGGCGTGAGGAATACATCAACGCAGAAAAGTCCGATGTAATCGAGATGATTCATGGCAGAGGTCAAGCTGACATGGCCGCCTTTGCTGCTTCAATGCCCGCAGACGAACTCCCCGGACAACGCTGGCAATATGGCAGTGGTGCTTCCAATCTGCTCGCGCGCAAAGTGGGGCAGATCGTCGGTGGCGGGCGCAATGGCATGCTGGACTTCATGCGCAAAGAACTGTTTGACGTGATTGGGATGCGGTCCGCTAATCCCATATTTGACGCAGCCGATACCTTTATCGGCTCCAGCTACTGTTACGCGACGGCAAGGGACTTCGCACGTTTTGGGTACCTGTACTTGCGCAATGGCGTCTGGGATGGGCAGCAAATATTACCTGATGGTTGGGTAGACTATACGCGGACGCCGACGCCACAGGCTGACCAGCTTTGTTACGGTGCGCACTTCTGGCTTTATCCGGGAAGTCTTGGCACGTTCGCGTGCATTGGAATAAGAGGCCAGCGCACCTTAATTGTCCCCAAGCTTGATCTAGTCATCGTTCGATTAGGCGAGACCCCCGATAGCCAGGAAGAGCATGTCAATAGTTTTACCAAGGGGATTGTGGATGCATTCCGACCTACCCTTCCTTAAAGGAGTTTCTCGATGAGCGAAAGAGCGTTCTTGATTGCGTTAGACAACTTGTCACACGACAACATGGAAGAAAATCCGCCGCTTGAAGTAAAAGCCGTCGGCAACCCCCGACGGATTCTATCTGGTCAAAGTAGCAAAAGCTGGACGAAACCGTGTTTTGCAGGGGATATCCTGTCATTTGTAGTGGATTTAGAACCTCAAAAGTTTGAGATCGAAGACGTTGGTTACGATGAATTCATTCACGTGCTTGAAGGTACCTTGATTCTTACTGATAAAGAAGGTCATGCCCAGCGATTCGACGCAGGAGAATGTCTGGTCATGCCAAAAGGCTTTTCCGGCACTTGGGAGACGTTAGGTAATTACCGGGAACTGGTGGTCATCGAAGCCAAGACTTTTGTAGAAGAAATGAGCAGACCGTAAAGATGTCTTGCAGAACTTATCGTGGATACCTAAAGCATGAAGTTTAAGCTGCCTGGTCGCTTGGGTAATCCAGAAGAGATGTTGCACACCGATGGGCGAACGGATCCTCGTCTTGTTGAGGTGCTCATTGCCGCCGATCAAGAAGAGGCTGATCCGGAATCAAGGATCACAGTGCCGGAGCCGGATGCCACCTACGAAGATTGCCTTGAGTACATCGCGTCTTTGGAAGTTGAAGGCGCTAAGGTTCACCCGCAATTATTTGATGCTATGCCGCGCTTCGAGTCAGTTGCAACATCGACCGAGTTCATACAAGTTATTAATGACAAGGATATCACACTGCATGTCCATCAACCGAAGGATCGTGAAGGTGTGCTTCCCTGCATCGTGCATCTGCATGGCGGAGGCATGGCCCTAGGGACCGCTAAAGACCCTGATAACATCCATTGGCGAAGCAGTCTTGCGGCGCTCGGTTTAGTGGTAATTGGTGTTGAATTTCGCAATAGCGGCGGTCGCCTAGGAAACCACCCATTCCCGGATGGGTTAAATGATTGCGCGAGTGCGGTGCAATGGGTGTATGCGAACAAATCCCTGTTGAACGGTTCCGGGATTGTCCTATTGGGGGAGTCTGGTGGTGGCAATTTGTCTTTGGCGACTGCGCTCAAAGCGAACCGTGAAGGCTGGATCGATCAGGTCGCAGGTGTGTATGCCTGCTGTCCCTATATTTCGGGCACCTACGCTGATCCGCCTGCTGACTTGTTGTCTCTTCAAGAGTGCGATGGCTACATGTTATCGAGCACAGAAACAATGGCATGTTGCAGGGTATACGACCCGACTGGCGAAAGCAGTAATAACCCACTTGCTTGGCCGCTGCAGGCGGGCCTCAGTGACCTGCGAGGCCTGCCACCACATGTTCTCTCGATGAACGAGTTGGACCCGCTGCGTGATGAAGGCACTGCCTATTATCGAAAGTTGCTTGCGGCTAACGTTTCGGTAATGGGGCGAATCGTGCTTGGAACGCCGCATGGAGGCGAGATGTTCTTTCTGGATGTGATCCCGGATCTCTATCAAGACACGCTGGGGTCGATCTACGCGTTCGCGAAATCTGTGACCAAAGAATAATTAGGAATGGAGCTAGACAATGCAAGATCGTGATGCGGAATATTACACGCAACTGATGGAGAAGGGGCAGGAACATCTGCTCAGTCCGGTCAGTAATTTGGGTGTGAGAGCCGCCCCAGACGGCAGGGTCCTGATCAAAGGGAAGGGCGTCTATCTGTGGGACCAGAACGGCAAGCAGTACTTAGATGGCGTGGCTGGTTTATGGTGCACCGCCATCGGCAATGGGGAAGAAGAGCTCGGCCGGGTTGCGAAAGAACAAATAGAGACACTTAGTTATTCCTCGCTGTTTGGGAGGAGGGTGAACGAGCCTTCTGTTCTATTGGCAGAAAAGCTAATGGACATGGTGCCGTTTGACGCTGGTAAAGTGTTCTTCGGTCTCTCGGGTTCTGATGCGAATGATACGCAGATTAAGTTGATGTTCTATTACTTCAATGCGATCGGCCAGCCGCAAAAAAAGAAGATCATATCTCGGCAAAGCGCATATCATGGGTCGACCTTGGGGAGCGGAAGTCTGACTGGTCTACCGAGTTTTCATAAGCACTTTGACCTTCCCATTGCTGGTATCTTGCATACGGATTCACCCAGCTACTATCACGGTGCGCAAACTGACGAAGCTGAAGCAGACTTTCTGGACCGTATCATCGAAAATCTTGAGACACTCATTCTGGCAGAGGGTCCGGACACGGTGGCAGCGTTCATTGCCGAGCCGATCATGGGTGCCGGAGGTGTACTCGTTCCTCCTGAAGGATACTTCCCGAGGGTGCAGGCCGTTCTTGACAAGTATGACATTCTCTTCATTGATGACGAAGTGATCTGCGCCTTCGGGCGCACTGGCAATCTGTTTGGTGCCGATACGCTGGGCATCAGGCCGACCACCATGAGTCTGGGGAAACAGCTGTCTTCGGGTTATCAGCCCATATCCGCAGTCGTCATACCTGAATTCATGTATGACCCGATTAAATCCTCAGCGGATGAAATGGGCGTCTTTGGTCATGGTTTTACCTACTCCGGTCACCCCGTTTGCGCGGCAGTTGCTTTGCGCAATCTCGAACTCCTGGAAGAGCGCGGTGTTTACCAGCACGCAGCAGCAGTGGGTGAAGTATTTCAATCACGATTGCAAGGCCTTATGAGTCACCCGCTGGTGGGTGATGCCCGTGGTGCAGGTTTGCTTGGGGGCGTAGAGCTCGTTCGGGATAAGCAAACAAAGGAAGCCTTTGATCTGTCGATGGGCGTGGCTGCTTACTGTATGGCACGGTGTCAAGAACACGGGTTACTGCTCAGGCCTCTCGGTAATGCAATTGCTATGAGTCCCCCGCTGATCATTACAGCGGGGGAAGTTCACGAGTTGTTTGACAAGTTCGGAACCGCCCTGAATGAGACTCAGGATTGGATTGCTAAGCAGGCTGATTTTTAGGATTGAAGATTTCCTGTGGGAAGGTCTATGAAGCACGAATCCATTCTAAACCGTCGCCGTCTAATCATGGGTGCTGCGCCGCTCTTTTACCAGCAACCAGTCCACATTGTGCGCGGCGAAGGCATCTGGTTGTACGATGATGCGGGTACGCAGTATATGGACTGTTACAACAATGTCCCGTGTGTAGGACATTGCCACCCGCATATAGTCGAAGCAATGCACAGACAAGCCGCTACGCTGAACGTCCATAGTCGCTATCTCAGTGAAGTGGTCATCGACTATTCAGAGCGGTTGATGGCATTGCATGCGGATCCCTTGTCTGTCCTGCAGATGGGATGTAGTGGCACCGAGGCCATCGAGGTGGCGATTAAGATGGCGCGTTTGTATACCGGTGGCCAGGGCGTCATCTGTAGTAACGCCACATATCATGGCAATAGCCACGAGATTTTTCGCATGTCGATTGGTCCCTTCGAGCCCGAGTTTAGGCGTGTCACATTTCCTGAAACGTATCGGCGGAAAGCAGCGGGATTATCCGAAGCCGAATTGTGTGATTTGTACCTCGAAGAGATTCAAGCTGCGATTGATGCTTTCGCTGCCGACGGTGTGCCGTTGGCAGGTATGCTGTTCTGTTCGATCTTTGCTAACGAAGGTCTGCCGGAAGTACCTAAAGGATACATGGCTAAAGCGGCAGCACTCGTGCGTGAGGCTGGTGGTTTAGTGATCTTTGATGAAGTGCAGGCGGGATTTGGTCGCACAGGCCGCTGGTGGGGCTACGAGATCATGGATTGCGTGCCCGACATCGTAGCGATGGGTAAACCCATGGGTGCCGGATATCCTGTCAGTGGTGTAGGGGCGAGGGCGGAGATCGCGGATGTTTTTCACGCCAAGAGCTACTACTTCAATACTACGGCGGCTACCCCGCTGCAGGCAGCAGTGGGAAGTGCCGTTCTGGATGTCATTGAACAAGAAGATCTGCTTACAAGCGTTAATATCTTGGGTGGCTATCTGCAGCATGAACTTGCACATTTTATCGACCGCTATGATGCGGTCGGTGACGTCCGTGGCCATGGCCTTTTCATCGGCATTGACTGGGTCAAAGACAGTGAAAGTCGAAAACCAGACAGATCTGGCGCCGAACAAATAGTAGAACGAATGAAAGAGCAAGGCATCCTCATTTCTAACGCAGGCCAGTTTCGCAATGTATTGAAGATTCGACCGCCGTTGATTTTTCAGAAACAACACGCTGATCAGTTGTTGGATGTACTGTCAGCGACGATAGAAGAAATGTATGCGTGATTCTGACGCTCAGCTTGAGGCGCTGGAGCAATTGGCGCACGAGGCGCTCAAGGCATGGGATCTTGACGTCGCGGCCGTGAAGTTGTACTCGCAAAGCGAAAATACGGTATATCGAATCGAAACAACGAAACATGAGGTGTATGCGTTGAGAGTGCACCGTGCCGACTACCATAGCCTAGCGGCCCTGGAATCGGAGCATGTGTGGACGTCCGCGCTGGCGTCAGCTGGGCTGTCGGTACCGCAAGCTTTGCAGACGCGTGACGGTGGAGCATATTTCACGGTCGCCTTGCCTAATCACAATCAGACTCACCACGCGGGGTTGGTGAAATGGATTGGCGGTACCACGTTAAGCCAGAATCTAAGAAACAATCCTGGTGCAGCTGAAGTCTCGGAAGTATATGAAACCCTTGGTGGAATCATTGCGGACTTTCACTTGGCCTCTGCCAGATGGTCGATTCCCGCGGGATTCAAACGGCATAGTTGGGATGCTCAAGGCTTGATGGGTGAAGAACCTTTCTGGGGGCGGTTTTGGGAGGTGGATGCTGCGACAGATAGTGAGTGTGATGAGCTACTTGCGACTAGAAACCAGATACTCGAATGTTTGCTTACGCTGTCTCAAGACACCGATGTCTACAGCATGATTCACGCCGACCTAAATGCCAACAACGTTCTACGCGAAGGTGATAGATTGACTGTCATTGACTTCGACGATGCTGGTTTTGGATGGCACGCCTTCGATCTGGCCGTCGCAGTCTGGGATCGAATAGATACGTTGAATAAGACTGCGCAGTTCGACCTAGCCTACACTGCCTTGCTGAAGGGTTATCAATGTCGGCGGCCGGACAGCGAGGATGTTTTGGCACAGGTGCCGTTGTTTCTCGTCGTTCGATCATTGATGTTACTGCGTTGGATGCAGGACCGACCCGAAGCAGGTTATGTTCCGATAATCCAAAAGGTTGTCCAACTTGCCCTCGCTCAAGCACGAGACCTCGACTATGCGTGCGGATGATCAGGCAGAGTTCACCGAAAATGAGAGAGTGTTGAACTTCTTATCTGGAATAACTGGGCCAGATGCGACACGAAACCCGATATTTTATTCAAAATTTAGTTCAAAGCGCGGCGAAGATGTTTTCCAAGAGTCCCTTTCCACAGCGGTGCAGTTGGAATCGTGCGCACCAGCTGTTCATCCGCTGAGGCCGATCACAGCACTTTTGCACCAGGCGACGAAGAACTTAAACTGGCTGCTCTTCAAAAGCATCTATTGCGACAACGGCAGGGAGTCCATCCCGCCGAAAAGGTGCAACAGCATGGCTCGATTGCAGACACTCAATGTTGCTAGCACATTCCACATGACATATTTATCCGTCAACAGAGGACAGCGTGGCCAACACCACATGTAGTGACACGATCCCTATCATCGTAGGGGCAGGCCAAAGCCTGCAGGCTTTGGCGGATACGGCCACGGTCAAAGCCGAAGATCTGCAAGCACCCATGGATCTTGCGGCCAGTGCTTGCCTGAATGCGATCAGTGATGCGGGCCTCAACAGCGCCGATAAAGTTGACACCATAGCTGTCGTCAGGCTGTTCTCTGACTCAACACCGGTCTGGAGCAGCCCGTTCGGCGGAAGCTCTAATCCTCCCAAATCCATTGCACGGCGCATTTCTGCGAATCCGGATCACTGCATATATGGTGTTAAGGGCGGTACCCAACCGCAGCAGTTAGTCGCGGAGATGTTCCAGGCCCTTGCTCGCGGGGAGAAATCACTGGTTTTGCTGAGTGGCGCCGAAGCAATAGGTAATCAGAAGTTGGCTCAGAAAGCAGGCCTGACCCTAGACTGGAATGAGGAATTCGAAGATTCGCCTAATTATGAAGATCGTGGTTGTGGCGGAAGTTTCTTTGCGGACGAAGAGATTGCCAACGGTGTTTATCTTCCCATCTACGGTTATTCCCTTATCGAGAATGCGAGGGCCCACAAAGAAGAGTTTAGCAAACCCCAGCAGCTTGAGGCCATGGCGACCCTGTTCGAACATTTCAGCGAGATAGCCGTTGCTAACCCCTATGCACAATTTCCTAAAGACTATAGCGTTAACGAGCTCATCACCCCCGGCCCGGGCAACTTCCGTCTGAGCGATCCGTATACCAAACGCTTTGTCTCACAGGATGGCGTCAATCAGGGGGCCGCTCTACTATTAACCACCGTTGGAAAAGCTCGTGAACTGGGGATCGATGAGAACAACTGGATCTACCTTCACGGCTACGCCGAGGGCTACGATCATTACACTTATTTACGACCGGATATAGGAACCTCAGGTGCAATGGACGCTGTTTTCAGAGAGTCGTTGAAGATGGCAAGCATGACAACCAGGGATATATCCCTTTATGACATTTACAGCTGTTTTCCCTGTGCTGTATCCAGCGCCTGCGATTCGCTCGACCTTGCAAAGGATGGTAGCCAGCCCCTGACATTGACGGGTGGCCTGCCTTTTTTTGGAGGCCCAGGTAACAATTACAGTATGCATGGCCTGGCGGAGATGATGATGAAGCTTAGGGCATCACCCCCATCCTTCGGAATGGTGACCGCAAATGGCGGTATCTTATCGAAGCATGCAGCGGGCATTTATTCAACGGCCCCGAGCGCTGCAGACTGGACCCAGCTTGACATCATCAGTTTTACCAATAACGACATTCCCGGAAAAGCCCCCGCGAAAGATCCCCAGTATGGTCGAATTGTCACTTATATGATGAACATTTCCCAGGAACAGCTGGTGCAATGTTCGGTTGTTGCGGAAACCACAGGTGGCGATCGTTTTCTCGCCTGCAGCAGCGTCCCGGAACTGCTGGCAGATGTGGAATTTAATTGTCCTATCGGCAAAACCATCAAGGTGATTGAAGATAGCAGCAGCGACAACCCTCTACAGAACCAATTTATTTTTTCTTGAACACAACAAGCAGATGACAGACCCGGCAACCTATCAGCTCTATCTCGATAGCGGCGACTTACATTTTTACTAGTGGCTTATAAAATGTTCTTGGGGAAGGCTTATGAGAGAGACCGATTCGATATTTGATTTGACCGGCCGCACGGCACTGATCACCGGTGGTGGGACAGGTCTTGGCAAGCATTTTGCCGAGGTGCTCTCCGGTGCCGGTGCTGTTGTCATACTTTGCGCCCGGCGTGTGGAAAAACTTCAGCAAACTGTCGATGAAATTCGTGCCAGTGGTGGCAAGGCCCACTGCTATGTTATGGATGTGACCGATGAGGCTAGTATAGCCGAGGCCTTCGATCATGCAGCGGTCCATGGTTTAGTCGATATCCTCGTCAATAACGCCGGCACTATGGCTCAGCCCTCTCTGCTGGCGTTGGATGAGGCGACTTGGGACAGTGTGCAGGCAACTAACCTAAAAGGCGCATGGATGGTTGCAAAAGAAGCAGTGAAGCGATTGGAGGGAAAGGAGGCGGCCGGCACTGTGATCAATATTGCCTCAATTCTTGGCATGGCCGTCCAAAAAGGTACGGGACCGTACTCGGCCTCAAAAGCCGCGTTACTCCACTTGACCAAAAATATGGCGGTAGAATGGGCCCGCTATGGGGTGAGGGTAAACGCTATAGCACCCGGTTACTATGCCACCGATTTGGCCGAGGAGTTTCTTGATTCCTCACAGGGTCAGGCAATGCTTAGGGGAATTCCGCAGCGCAGACTCGGCAATGTCGAAGACCTGTCGGGACCAATTTTGTTGCTTTCTTCCCAGGCCTCCGCCTATATGACAGGAACTTGTATTACCGTCGATGGCGGGCATTCTGTTTCTACTATTTGACTGAATAGTCTGATGGCGATTGAGCCGCAGTGTTAAAAATTGGCCGCTACTGACTGCAAAACATCAGCTCCGGTCATCTGCCGTCTATAGATTGATAGGAACAGATACTCGACCAAGGTTAAAGCTTGTCTAGGAAGGCGTAGTTTATTCTTCTTATACTCCCGTAGAAACGGACACAGAACTCCAATTCCGGTAGGAGACGACTGCTACTGGTGGATTTCACTCGACTAATCGTCATATGTCCCGTTAGGTGAAGATAAGAGAGGTTTGGTTATGAGTGCAATTGCCGCACATTTGCCCGAAGAGGTTGAATTGGCGCGTGAGGGCATCCTCCAGTTTGCGGAGAAAGAGGTAGTAACCAAGCATCGGAAGTATTCAGAATTTTTTGAAGACCCGAGAAAACTTTATGACGAGTCGGGCCGATTCTCAGCTGACCTGATTTCTCTGATAACGGAAGTGCGGAGTAGTTCGGCTGACGCTGGCTTTTATACGATGTGTGTTCCAGAGGCGCTCGGTGGAGGTGGACTGGGTCACTTAGCCTATTACACGGCCTGGGAAGCGTTGTTCCGAAAATATGGCACTAGAAACTGGCTTATGTTGTACGTCCTCGCACATTGGGCTTTTGGTCCGAGCAAACTCTTGGAACAAATGAGCGACAAAGCACGGGTGACATTTTTACCTGATCTTATGAATGGCACAAAATCGATGTGCTTTGGTCTGTCCGAACCCAATGCAGGCTCTGATGCGAGCATGCTGGTGACCAGGGCGGTCAAAGAAGGCGAGGGCTGGCGAATATCCGGCAGGAAGATCTGGACAACCAATGGGCCGATTGCTGACTTTTGTGTCATTTTTGCTCAAACAGAAGGGGGTATTACAGCCTTTATGGTCCCGACGGAAAGCGAGGGTTTTAATATTCAACGCGTGATTCGTCTGTTCGGTCATATTGGTGGAGATGAAGCAGAAATTTCTCTCGATCAGGTGTATGTCGAGCCATGGCAGATTATTGGACAACCCGGCAAAGGGTTTGACGCGGCGCTATACGGTATATCCTTGGGCCGCATTTATAATTCCGCCCGCTCGGTTGGATATGGACGGTGGGCTATCGAGATGGCTCTTGAATACGCCAAAGTTCGTACCACCTTCGGTCAACCGATCTGGAATTATCAAGGGATTAGTTTCCCGATTGCCGATGCGGCCACGGATCTTCACGCTGCGCATTTGATGGGTATTAATGCGTCTCAGTTAGTCGATGCGGGAGAGCTTGCCATCAAAGAGCTTTCTATGACTAAAAATTTTTCCGTGCAGAAGGGTCTCAGTGCTGTCGATTGTGCAATGCAAATCCACGGCGCGATGGGGTTCACGAATGAGTTGGGGCTGACAGAGGCGTGGCAGGCGCTGCGAGTGGTGAGTGTTGCTGATGGTAGCAATGAGATATTGAAAAAAACCATTGCTCAGAGGCTTCAAAAGGGCGATCTGGATCTTTAGAGCGGATTGCAAGGCAACGCCCACTGTGCCTTGGCTATGCGGTTAAAACGTAAGACAAGAGACGGTTATTGCAGGGATTAAAAAAATGCATGTTGATATTCTGAGCCGGGTTGATACCTGGGCCAATACTGCCGCCCTGGCACGGGATGTAGAAGCCCATGGATTCTCTGGCATCCTCTTTACGGAATCGAGCCAGGCTCCCTGGGCTATGATTGCAGCCGCCGCACTTGCAGCTCCCAGTTTACACATATGCACAGGCATCGCCGTTGCCTTCCCTCGTAGTCCGATGATTTCCGCTCAAGTGGCCTGGGAAATGGCTGGCAATATGCGGGGAAAGTTTCGCTTGGGCTTAGGTAGTCAGATCAAAGCCCATATCGAACGCCGTTATAGTTCTGAATTTGATCGACCCGCTGCGCGGATGAGGGACTATATGCTGGCGGTCAAAGCCTGCATTCAAGCATTTAAAGGGGAATCACAGCTTAACCATACAGGTGAATTCTATAATATCAATCTGCTTCCAGACCAATGGGCGCCACCAAGCCATGACTATCAAGAGATAAAAATTGACATGTCGGCGGTCAACCCCCTGATGTTGAAGGTCACTGGGGAAGTCGCGGATGGTCTGCATCTCCATCCGTTGCATTCGATGCCCTATATTCACAACAAGGTTTTCCCGGCATTAGCGGAAGGGGCGGCTCGGGCGGATCGCAGCCTATCAGATATTGATCTTATCGTGCCTGTTCTAGCAGCACCGGGAGACACCCCCGAAGAACGCCACAATCTGGTGCAGGAAGCAAAACGCATGGTCGGATATTACGGCTCGACTAAAGGGTACGCCTTTCAATTTGATGATCTCGGATATGAAGGTAAAAGCTTTGAATTCGCGGAATTGGTACGTCAAGGAGATATCGATGGATTGATCGGTGCGGTCGACGCTGAAATGCTTGACCAGTTCGCCCTAATTTGTCGATGGGATGATATGGCGGACCGATTGATTGAACGCTATCAAGGCATCGCTCATCGCCTAGTCATGTATCTTGCAAGACAATCTGTCCTAGAAAACCCTGCAAATGTTGGCAAATGGGGTGAGATCGCCCGCGCTGTCCGTGCCGCAGCCTAACTGTGGGTCACTCTCTATGGAATGCATGATGTCGCCTGCTATTTATTTTGTCACCGGAGAAACACTCATAGTGGATGGTCGCGTGTCACGATACGGCGATAACCAGGCACTTAAGTCGACTGACTTTGAGAACAGAGCTGAGAGAGGACCGGGCTTGTAGTTATGCAGATAATTCCATTGTGTTTCATTGTCGCCTACTGGGCAGAGCGGGATGGGGATCGCGTTGCTATTTGCCATGAGGGTCAGGCGATTACATGGTCGGAACTCGAAACTTCAACCAATCGACTGGCGCGAGATTATGACTCGCTGGGCGTGGGTCGGGATGATTTTGTCACGATTGCGCTGCCGAACGGTATAGAGTTTTTTGAAGCGACCATTGCAACTTGGAAGGCAGGTGCTACACCGCAGCCAGTTTCAGCTAAGTTGCCGAGAATGGAGCGTGACCAGATTGTGGAAAGTTGTAATCCCAAACTGGTGGTCGGCGTACCGGATGGCGCCCATCCTGAACGACCCACACTGCCTGTAGGACACAAGCCAGATTCTGGTCTGTCCGATGTCCCGCTGGGAGAGAGGGTGGCTGCATCGTTTAAAGCGATGACGTCAGGCGGCAGCACTGGCTGTCCGAAGCTCATTATCTCAAAGACACCTGCCGTATGTGACATCGACGCTGATTGGCTGCAGATTCCGATGCAGGGCTCGATGCTGATTCCGGGTCCGCTATATCACAACGGACCGTTTTCTTTTGGTATCAATGCGCTGTTTCGTGGCTACACGATCACGTTAACAACGCGTTTTGATGCTGAAGAGGTGCTTCGGATTATTGAACGAGATCGCATTGACCTCGTATACATGGTGCCAACCATGATGCAACGCATCTGGAATCTACCAGAAGAGGTGCGGACACAGTACGACCTATCCTCACTGAAGATGCTCTGGCACCTTGCTGCACCCTGTCCCACTTGGTTAAAAGAAGCCTATATTGACTGGCTGGGTGCAAGCGTGATCTGGGAGCTTTATGGCGTTACCGAGGGCTTGGGTGGCACGGTCATCACCGGTGAGGAATGGCTGAATCATCGAGGCTCTGTCGGTAAGCCGAACGCTAACTGTGAAATCATTATTGTCGATGAGTCAGACCGAGAGCTCCCTCCCAATGAGATCGGTGAGGTATATATGCGCCCTCTGACGGGCCAGGGTAGCACCTATCGTTATATCGGTGGTGAAGCCAAGGCGATTTCCGGCGGCTTTGAAAGCATGGGCGATATGGGTTACTTCGATGACGATGGATATCTGTATCTTGCTGATCGGCAGGCCGACATGATCCTTTCTGGCGGCGCGAACATCTATCCTGCTGAAGTTGAAGCGGCCATTGATGCCTGCCCTGGTGTGCGTTCCTCAGCAGTGATCGGTCTGCCACACGAGAGTCTGGGTAATGCTGTTCACGCGATCGTAGATGCGCCTGATGGTTTGCTGACTGAGAAGGTATTGCTGGATCATCTCGCGGAAAGGCTGGTTCGCTACAAGATACCGAGGACAATTGAGTTCTCTCATGAAACGTTACGGGATGATGCAGGCAAAATCCGGCGCAAGGCTTTACGAACCGAAATTTTAAAAAAAGCCAAGAGGGAGGTGGGGCGGCAACCCAGTCATGAAAGCCGTCAAAACCCAGGGCAAGAAGATCTGGATGCAATTGCTTGAGGCCATGGTGACGGCTACGGCCTTCTCTATCAGTAGGCAGTGATGATAGAACTTAAAAATCTTTCAGTTGATTTTGAGAGGGAATATGTTTCAAGACTTGACTTTTGAGCCCTTCAAACTTCCCCCAGAGGCTGACGTCCTTCGGCACGAAGTTCGAGAGTTTTTATCAAGGGAACTCGACCCCGACACACTCCCGAATTCAGATTTCAACGCGGGTGCCTCAGTTGAATTTAGTCGAAAACTTGCGGCCCAAGGTTGGATAGGAATGACATGGCCGAAAAAATATGGTGGCTCAGAAAAATCTTTTCTTGAGCGGTATGTCGTAACAGAAGAACTCTTAGCCGCAGGGGCGCCAGTCGGGTGTCATTGGATCGCGGATCGTCAAAGCGGGCCGTTGATACTGAAATTTGGGACAGCGCAGCAAAAACAAAGGTTCCTTCCAAAGATTATCAACGGCGATTACTTTTTCTCTGTTGGTATGAGCGAGCCGGACAGTGGATCGGATCTCGCCTCCATTCGCACTAACGCGTCAAAAACGGAAGGTGGCTGGCTCGTGAATGGCAGCAAAATATGGGCAAGTTATGCTCATACCAATCACTTCATGGTCACTCTCGTCAGGACAGAACCCCCTTCAGATAATCGACATACAGGTATGAGCCAGTTCATTGTTGACCTGAGTGATAAAAATGTCACGGTTACGGGTATAAGGAACCTCGCTGGTGAAGAAGGTTTTAATCAGGTTTTTTTTGACGATGTTTTTATTCCCGATGAAATGGTGATCGGAACACCTGGAAACGGGTGGGATCAGGTGATGAGTGAATTAGTTTACGAAAGAAGCGGGCCGGAAAGGTTCCTGAGTGCCTTCAGGGTCATCGTAGAGTTTGCGCGAGAGATTGGATCCCAGCCCAGTGATGAGCAGCTTGTATTATTGGGGAGATTGGCCTCCCACCTAGTAACGCTCAGAAGGATGTCGATATCTGTGGCTGGGATGCTTGACGCCGGCAAGGTGCCGCTAACCGAGGCAGCGTTAATCAAAGACTTAGGAAACAAGTACGAGCGTTTTGTTCCTGAGATAGTTCGTCTGTCGGTGTCTGAACACTCTTCGCAGCGCTTCGTCGACACGCTTAATGAATGCATACTTCATGCGCCATCCTTTACCTTAAGAGGTGGTACTCGAGAGGTTCTTAAGGGTGTGATTGCTCGTGGCCTGGGGTTGAGGTGAACTACTGTGAGTGAGCACCAAAAAGTAATTAGCGAAACGCTTAGTAAATTACTAGGCGACTTTTGTCCGCCCGCTGTGGTGGATAATGCTGAAGAGGGGGAGTTCGCAGAGGATCTCTGGCAGGTGCTGACAGATACCGGTCTTACTAGTGCAGGATTGGCTCTGGATGCGGATGGATCTGGCGGCGACCTTGAAGACTCCCTTTTGGTTGTTCGTGAAGCTGCGAAATTTGCCGCACCGATGCCCCTTGCGGAGCATTTCATGGCAGGGATGCTCCTCAGTGACCAAGGTCAAACAATTGATGCTGATCCGATGACGATAGCCGTGGGCGACTTTTCTATTGACGAAAATTCTATGCTTAGTGGCAGCGCAAACAACGTAGCGTTTGCCCGATGGTGTGCCCGTATTTTGTTGGTGGCAAAAGGACCTGATGGTTTGCAATTGTGCAATGTGCCTGCCTCTGAATTCGAAATTGTTCAGAAAAATAGTTTGGCAGGGGAACCTCGAGACTCTGTCAGCGTGGCTAGCACTTTGGCATCTGATGCTTTCTTTAGCGTCGGGGCCGAGATGCCAGCGAGGATTAATCTGATGGGAGCAGGGCTGCGTGCATTGATGATGTCCGGGGCTCTTGAGTCTGTACTTGAAATGACGGTTAAGTATTCCATTGAGCGTGCACA
>MDTG01133973.1_pt1 | contig 15261 bp, 10 predicted proteins | sample 811421 | NCBI WGS metagenome assembly MDTG01 (sample SAMN05326645, study PRJNA326480) | marine metagenome | isolation source: seawater | place: Pacific Ocean: South East | collected 2011
GAGAACCATATCTAAAAATTCTATATTTTTTCTAAAGTTTTTTATTTGTTTGCATGCTGTAAGCATCTTTTATTATTCAAATTATAACTTTTTAGAGTTTAGGAACTTTAGTAGTAAATTTTTTGATATTGAAATATATCAAGCCTATCTTACTTATCCTTTAGTAATGATATTTAGTCTTTTTTTGTTTGAAGTATTAAAGTTGAAGAAAAATATAAATTTTTACTTATTTCATCTATTTCCCGTAATATTTTTTGTTATTTTACTGGAGAGAAGAACTGCTTTAGCATTATTATTAATTTATATGGCCTTATTTAATAGAAAGTTATTTATTTATACTCTTTGTATTTTAGGTCCATTATTTTTAATCTTTGGGTTTGATTATAGCATACTGAGTAACCAACTTTTTAATAGGGTACTTGATTTCGAAAATTATCTTTATACTAGAGCAGATACATGGTCTTACTCACTAGAGATTATATCTGACTATAAATTACTTTTCTTTGGTAATGGAATTAATAATTATTCCCATAATTTATTTTTACACATAATTACCACCCAAGGAATCATTTATTTTTTAACTATAATAATAATGATCATTTTTATTTTAAAAAAAGTTTTGACAAATCCTGAAATTAACAGGAATGAAATATTTTTTTTATTTTCAATAATTTTGATTGACTGGAACGTAAATACAAATATTTACATGCCATATTATGCTATATACATTGCTTTATTATTAACGATGATGTCTAAAAGCTATCAATTAACTAATAAAGAAGATATTATTGAAAAGAAGTAAAATATTTTTTAGAAAAGAATTATACCAAATCTAAGAAGAATATTAATAATTTACTTCTTTGATTTTTATATTAATAATAGCAATATGATAAATCTTAACAAATTTCCACCATTTCTAATTTATTTTGCGAAAATGATGAAGACTTTTTTTCGTTCTCCCAAGCTTTTACAGTCTTGGTATCTTTATACGCAGTCTGATGAGATCAACAAATTTCAACATATTTTAGAAAGTTTTAATTACCTTCGAATTGCTGGAGCTAATGATAAGTTAAATAATGTATTTTATGAATTTGGCTGTCATTCTGGTAGAACATTCTCAACTGCTATTAATTCTGCTACGTATCTAAAGATGAAAAATGTATTCTTCTATGCATTTGATTCATTTGAAGGCCTTCCTAATACAGATAAATCTGACGGTTTTTTTGAAAAAGGTACATTCTTCACTACTAAATCAGACTTTAAAAAAATTATAAAAACAAGAACAGGATACAAACTAAAGGATAAATTCATTTATAAAGGTTTTTACGAAGATGTTTTAAGTGATGATCTTCAACAAAAGTTACCAAAAGTTGGTATTGTGCATATTGATGTAGATTTATACTCTTCAACTAAAAAAGTTTTAAATTTTATTAAGCCATTGTTACAACATGGTACAGTCATATTATTTGATGATTGGTACTGTTTTATAAATGGTAATGAAGGCGGAGAGGGACTCGCCACAAAAGAATTTTTAGAGAAAAATCCTGAAATTAATCTAATTCCATGGAAGAACTATTCAACATTTGGTAAATCTTTTTTTGTAGAATTATTAGTATAACATTTTATGATATTTTTTTGATACCTATTAATTAAAATTTTTTGAAATAAGTTTACTTCTTTAATTACTATATATTTATATTTTGTAGTAAAAGGTTAAAAAGCATCTAATGTCTGTCGTTAAAAATACTGCTGCAATTATCCTAAGAGACGGTTTTACTATTTTTGCTAACCTTGTTATTAGTATTATTTTAGCTAGGACACTTGGTCCAGATTTATTTGGAGTATGGTTTATATTTCTTACCCTTTTTATCTTATTAGACACTATTTTTAGAACGAAGTCCGAAACATGCTCTGTTTATTTTTCTGCATCTGGTTTAATGGAAGTTCATGACTTAGAGCGTAACCTTTTAATCATTACATTTGTCTCAGTAATTCTTATGTTCTTCACTTTCTTTTTTGGTTTTGATTTTATATATAAATATTTTTTTATTAATTTAGATAATGATTATGTATTACATTTAAAATTACTGTTTTTTACTATCTGTTTTTCGTTTGTTGGAACTATTTATTTTTATCTCTGGCTTGGTAAGGAAAATTTCAAATTTTATAATTTCTCAATTCTCGGACAAGCTATTGTAAATCTAATATTTATAATATGTTTGACAATAATATATCCAGGCACTATTTGGATACCATTGATCTCTCTCACATTATCATGGTTTTTTGCGTCATGTTTTGGAGTTATATATTTTAGAATTAAAAAAAGACAGGTAAATGAAAACCGAAAATATAACCTTAATAATATTCCAAAACTTTTAAAAGGAAGTATTTTTATCTATAGCAGCGCAATTATAAAAGCGCTACAAGATCAAATACCAAGGCTTGTAATCTTATATTTATTCCCTATTAGTCAATTAGCATTTTTGGGACAGTCGCAAATAATTATGAATTTATTTATACGATTTGCAACAGCTGTAGGGAATGTTCTTTATCCAAGGATTGCAAGTTTAGATAATTGGGATCAGATAAATTTAATAACACAATCAATCAGAATATCTCTTATCATTAATTCTATAATCGTTTTTATTTTAGTAATTTCAATCGATGTCTTAGTAAGATTAATCTACGGAAATGAATACTATGGAATGGTTTTATACTTATATTTTATGTTTCCTTCAGCACTTATATTAATTCAAGGTCTTATAATGGAACAGTATATTAATGGACGTGGAGATTTTAAGTTAAAAGTACTATTGAACATAGTATCATGTTTAGGCCTTATAATAACCTTAATAATTTTCATTGATGATTTGAAAAATATTCACATAGCAATTGCCATTTCAATTTCAAATATTATGTATACTATTGCAGCAGCTTATGTATTTGTCTACAAATATAAGATTGATATAAAAAAAATGATACCAACAAAAATAGATTTAATATTAATATTTGATTTTATAAATAGTACTTTTAATAATTTAAGAAATACAAAAAATAAAAATGAGTAAAATAGATGAAGTTAAAAATTTTTGGGAAGAAGCTGCTTGTGGTGAAGAACTTTATCTTAGAGATCATAATAAAGACTCATTTGATAAACAATCAGAAACCAGATACAAACTTGAACCATATATAATTGACTTTGCAGATTTTTCTTCTTCAAAAGGCAAGAATATTCTTGAAATTGGCGTAGGAATTGGTGCTGATCATATCCAATTTGCAAAAAATAAATGTAATTTATGGGGAATTGATTTAACTCAAAAAGCAATTGATCTGTGCAAGAGGAACTTAGATCAGAGAAATTTATACTCCCAACTCTCAATTGGAAATGCTGAAGAATTAACATTTGAGGACAATTCTTTTAATATGGTTTATTCATGGGGAGTGATACATCACTCACCAAATACTGAAAAATGTATCTCTGAAATACATAGAGTATTAGAACCAGGTGGGGATGCAAGAATAATGGTTTATAATTATTATAGCATTGTTGGTTTCATGCTATGGGTAAAATTTGGCTTATTTAGATTTAAGCCTTTTACTAAATTAAAAGATATTTATTCAGAAAATTTAGAAAGCCCAGGCACTAAAGCCTATACTAAAAAACAAATAAAAAGAATGTTTTCAACATTTAGTATTACTGAAGTTAGTACTACTCTTACTCATGCTGATCTCCTTACCTCGAATGTAGGCCAAAGGTATAGAGAAAGCATACTTCTTAGTATTGCAAAAAAGATTTGGCCTGCCACACTTATTAGATTTTTTTTCCCAAATAATGGCTTATTCCTTCTTATAAAGGCTAAAAAATAAATGTGTGGAATTGTAGGGTTTTCTGGTGATTTTAGATATCAAGATCTGGATAGCGCTATATCAGCTATTGCTCATCGAGGACCAGATGACAGCGGTATATTTAAAGATGATTTACAAAAAGTAGGTTTTGGCCATACAAGATTATCAATAATAGACTTGTCTGAAAATGCTCATCAACCAATGTTGTCTGAGGATGAAAGTATAGTAATAATTTTTAATGGTGAAATTTATAACTTTAAAGATTTAAAATTGGATTTAAAAAATAAAAATTATAATTTTAAAAGTCAATCAGATACAGAGGTAATTCTTAAACTATATATGAATGAAGGAATAGAATTTTTAAGAAAATTAAAAGGTATTTTTTCACTTGCAATATATGATAAAAACAATGGAAACATTTATCTTGTGAGAGATAATATTGGTGTAAAGCCAATTTACTACCATCAATCAGATAAAGGGATTATTTTTTCAAGTGAAATAAAAGCGATAAATGAATTCCTAATAAAAAATAATGATATTGATTATAAAGCTATTCAAAAGTATTTAACTTTTTTATGGTGTCCTGGAGACGAAACTCCTATTTTATCAATTAAAAAAGTACTTCCTGGTGAATGTATTGTTATAAATTCAAGCAAAGTTTCAGAAAAATTCTTCTGGTATAATCTACCACAAATTAGTAATTCAAGAAAATTTGAAAATAAGGATAGTGCAATAAAGTGCATTAGAGAAAATTTAGAGACTGCAATAAAAAGACAATTAGTCTCAGATGTACCGATTGGAGGTTTTTTATCAGGAGGAATTGACTCAAGTTCAGTGATTGCGATTGCAAAAAAGTATAAAGATATTGAGTGCTTTACGATAAGACCTGAGGGTGGAACAGATAGTGATACGACAAATGATTTACCATACGCTGAATATGTAGCTAAATATCTAAACGTAAATTTAAATATTATAGACATTAACTCTCATAATATCAGTGAGGATATTGAAAAAATGATATGGCATTTAGATGAACCTTTAGCAGATCCTGCGGCTTTGAATGTATATTATATTGCCAAAGCTGCAAAAAAAATGGGTATCAAAGTTTTATTATCTGGCACTGGAGGTGATGATATTTTCACTGGATATAGACGGCATATAGCCGCAAACTATGAAAATTTTTTTTCATTATTTCCAATGAAATTATCTACGGCTTTAGAGAAAATTGGAAATAAGCTAGATAAAAGAAATTCATATGGAAGAAGAATTTCTAAGTTATTTGAAAATTTGTCCTTAAGGGGAAATAATAAGCTTATTTCATATTTTAAGTGGGCCAATACAGTTGAGATTTTTGAATTATTTAATTCTGAGGTACAAGATATTATTAGGACAGAAATACCGGAAAGACCAATGATAGATTATCTCAATAATTATGATGCAAGCACTTCATCTATAAATAAAATGTTATTACTTGAACAACGATTTTTTTTAGCTGATCATAACTTACTTTATACTGATAAGATGTCTATGGCAGAGGGTGTGGAAGTCAGAGTCCCTTTTTTAGATATTGACCTAATAGAATCAGCTTCTAATATAAGCTCAAATTTGAAACAACGAGGATTTACTGGTAAGTGGATATTAAAAGAGGCAGTAAAGCCTTATTTGCCAAAAAAGATAATTTATAGAAAAAAGTCTGGATTTGGCGCACCATTAAGAAGATGGATGAGAAAAGATTTAAGAGAAATGGTAAGTGAATACTTATCAGAACAAAATCTCAAAAATAGTGGATTATTTAATTATAGATCTGTGAGTAATTTGATTGAAAAAAATGATAAAGGAATTCAAGATGCCGCGTATACTCTCTTTTCAATATTATGCATCGAAATTTGGTATCGAAAATTTGTAAAATAGCATTTTTATAAAGATTAATTAATATGAAACAAATTATTCAAGATTTAAAAAATGGTAAAACAAGTATAGTAGAAATACCTATGCCAAGACCAAAGAAAGGAGAGATATTAATAAAAACAAATAAATCTCTTATATCATTTGGAACAGAAAAAATGTTAATTGATTTTGGAAATGCTAATTATTTAAATAAAGCATTACAACAACCTGATAAAGTTAGAGATGTTATAAATAAAGTTAAAACTGATGGATTTATTTCAACTTATAGTGCTGTTAAAAGTAAATTAAATCAACCAATCTCACTTGGATATAGTAATGTAGGCATAGTTATTGATATCGGTCAGGATGTAGATAGTTTTTCTATAGGTGATAGGGTAGTTAGTAATGGAATTCATGCTGAAATAGTTTCAGTTAATAAAAATCTATGTGCAAAAATACCTGATGTAGTTTCTGACGATCAAGCTTGTTTTACTGTTTTATCAGCTATAGGATTACATGGAATAAGACTAGCTAAGCCAACAATTGGTGAATTTTTTGTTGTTTACGGATTAGGCCTAATTGGTCTTTTGACCTCCCAAATTTTACTTGCTCATGGATGTCAAGTTTTAGCAATTGATATTGATAAAAATAAAGTAAAATTAGCAAATGATTTAGGAGTAAAAGCTATTATTTCAGGAAATATTGATGAGTTATTAAGTATCACGAAGTCTTACTGCCCTGGAGGAGCTGATGGAGTGATAATTACGGCTACAAATAAGAGTAATGAAATCATAAAAAATTCTGCTCAGATTTGTAGAAAGCGAGGTCGTATCATTATGATTGGCTCTACGGGCATGAATATGTCAAGAGATGATTTTTATGAGAAGGAATTGAAGTTTCAAGTTAGTTGTTCATACGGACCAGGAAGATATGATAAAAGTTATGAGAAAGATGGAAATGATTATCCAATAGGATATGTAAGATGGACTGAGCAAAGAAATTTTGAGTCTATACTTAAATTAATGGAGATAAAAAAAATCGATATATCTAAATTAATATCAGATCGAATCGATTTCAAAAATGCTCCTAAATTATACGATCAAATTGCAAAAGGAAAAGTTGGTTTAGGGATTATTCTTGAATATCCTTCTAATATAAATCAAAGTAAAAATATTAAGGTAAATGAATTTACAAATAATTATAATAAGTCTTCAAATCCAATCATTGCGGTCATAGGCTCAGGAAATCATGCTACAAGGGAATTAATTCCTGCTATAAAAAAAACAAAAGCTATCATTCAAACACTTGTAAGTTCGAATGGATTAAGCAGTACTATTGAAGCAAATAAATCAAACATATCAGTATCCTCGACAGATTTTAATCAAGTATTATCGGATGATAAAATCAATACTGTTGTAATAGCAACACAGCACAACACGCACGCAGAAATCGTTTTAAACTCAATAAAAAATAAAAAAAATATTTTTGTTGAGAAACCTCTTGCTCTTAATGAGAATGAATTAGAAGAAATCAGATCAACTATTAGCAATTCTAATTTTAATAATCACCTTGTAGTTGGGTTCAATCGCAGATTCTCATCACATACTATAAAAATGAAATCATTATTGGATAGTGTAAAAGAACCTAAAACATTTATTATTACAGTCAATGCTGGTTCAGTCGATAATGATCATTGGGTTCACGATTATGAAATCGGAGGAGGAAGAATAATTGGAGAAGCATGCCACCATATTGATCTGATGAGATTCTTAGCAGGGACAGAAATTTGTAATGTTTCTGCAACAAAAATAAAAAATTCTTCGAGTGGAGTAACAGAGGATAAAGCTGCAATTACATTAAATTTTAATTGCGGTTCTTTTGGTACGATATTTTATTTAGCTAATGGTTCAAAAAGTTTTCCAAAAGAGAGAATTGAAGTATTTGTCGATGGAAAAGTTGCTCAAATTGATAATTTTAGAAAATTAAATGGATTTGGCTGGAATAACTTCAGGGGAATGAGAACTTTAAGGCAAGATAAAGGACAATATAACTGTATAAAAGAATTTATACACTCTATTGAAGTTGGTAAACCACTAATACCATTAAATGAGATATTTGAAGTATCAAGTAGATCGATTGAGGCTGCAAATATACTGCGGTCGAGCTCTTGAAAATTCTTCTTTATCTAAACACAATCAGATTTTTAAAGATAAGACAAATTACTTATCAATTATGGTATAGAGTTTATAAGCCAAAAATTTCAAAAAAGAAAAATTATCCTCAACCTAGAAGTAAAAAATATATTTTTATCGATACAGCTAAAAGAAAAAACGAATTATCTGTTAAAAATGAATTTTGTTTTCTTAATAAATCTTATTCGTTAAACGCTATTGGATGGAATGATAATAAAATTGAAAAATTATGGAATTACAATCTACATTATTTTAATTATTTAAATACTTCTTGTTCAAATTCAAAAGAAGTATTTTATTCAGAATTAATAGAAAAATGGATTGACGAAAATAATACCACTAATTCTATAGGTCATGAATCATATCCTACATCCTTAAGAATTGTAAATTGGATGAAATGGCACCTTACAGAAAAAGGTAAACTATCAAATAAGGCGATTTTAAGTATTTATAACCAAGGAATAATGCTGTCAAAAAATTTAGAATATCATATTCTTGGCAACCACTTATTTGCAAATGCAAAAGCACTAATTTTTTTAGGATGTTTTTTTTCTGGAAATAAATCAAAGCATTGGTTGAAAAAAGGTATCAGTATAATTAATTCTGAACTTGAAATTCAAATAAATAATGATGGATCTTATTTTGAACTTTCACCTATGTATCATTCTATAATTTTGGAAGATATACTTGATTTAATTAATGTCATAAGATCTTTTAAGCCTGATGAGTCTTCAGAATTATTAAACAAATTAACAAATATTGTTCCAAAGATGTATAGCTGGCTTGAAGTAATGTTACATAAAGATCATGATATATCCTTTTTTAATGACTCAGCACTTGATATTTCAAGTACACCTAATGAGATTGAAAATTATATGCATCGACTAAACATTAAAAAAAATATCTTAAAAGGAAATGGTCTTCAATATTGTGATATGAATGACTCAGGTTATATCTCTGTATGGAATAATGATTATAAGTTTATTTTAGATGCTGGTAAAATTGGCCCAGATTTTTTACCTGCACACGCACACGCAGATACATTAACTTTTGAATTATCAAATAATGTTCAAAGAATTTTTGTAAATTCTGGAACTTCAACATATGAAGCAAATGAAAGAAGGTATCTTGAAAGATCCACAATGTTACATAATACAGTTACAATTGATCAAAAGGACTCATCAGAAGTATGGTCAAGTTTTAGGGTAGGGAGGCGTGCCTATCCATTGAGTAGAAAAATATTTCAAAATAAGAACATGATCCAGTTGGAGTCGTCTCATGACGGGTATAGTAGACTAGAGAAAGATCTAATACACTATAGAAAATGCTTTCTTTCTCAAAACAAAATTATAATTGAAGATGATGTTTCAAAAAAAAAATATAGTGCAATTGCAAGATTTATAGTTGACTCAAAAGTTAAAATTAAAATTGTTGATACTAACTACTATGAATTAATGCTCATAGACACATCCAAAATATATTTTAAAATAATTAAAGGACAAAGTAGAGTTATTTCATGGCTGCATGCATATAAATTTGGTAATTTAATAAAAACAAATTGTATCGAAGTTGAACTTATCAAAGGTTACTCAAAAGTTGAAATTGTAATAAATAAAAATGAAAACTAAAGGCCTGAACGTCTCTATTTTATCTTCGTTTCCTTTTCCTGAGGGAAAAGCTACAGCCAATAGGTTGGATATTTTTGCTAAAGAATTTGCCAAAAACAAATATGTTAAAAGTGTAAATATTATTGCAATTGGTAAAAATGAGAAAATTGTCAAAAATTATAAAGAAAAAATAGACATACATAATATTCTCCATTCTAACAACGCGAAAAATAAAATTATTAAAAGATTTTTTAATGAAATTATTTGCGCTATGAAAATATTTAAAAAATTAAAGAATATAAAAACTGATATATTAATTGTATCGATACCCTCACCTTTACTATTATTACCTATTATTTTAAATCATTCTTTTTTATTCTTAGTTTTAGATATAAGGGATGCAACGTGGGAATATTTATCTAAAAGCAAAATACAATTAATGATAAAAAAAATTCTTCTTTGGATTTTAAGGTTATCTTTTCGAAAAGTAAAATTAATTTCTGTAACTAATAAATATGAAAGAAAAAGTATTAGTAAAATTACACAAAAAAAAATATTAATCGTTCCAAATGGGATATCAATTGCTAAATTCAAATCAATAAGCAAAAATTATCGTATTTCAAAAAATAAAAAACTCCAAGTTTCATACATAGGTAATGTAGGTATAGCACAGAAACTTGATATCCTTCTAGAATTGGCAAAAAAATTAAATGAAATAAAAATTTCAGTAATTGGAGATGGAGCTAGGTTAGAGCATCTTATAAAAAAGAAAAAATCTATGAAATTAAAAAATATTAATTTTACTGGATTTGTAAATAATAAAAAAGCCGAAAATTATATTGTAAATTCAGATATATTATTTTTGCAAATTGGCACAGAATATCGTACTGCAATTCCATCGAAGATATTCGAGTATGTTGCAGCAGGTAAAAAGGCTTTAGTTGGCCTCCCTAATAAAAGTGCATCCACAAAGCTCTTATCAAAATTTAATGGTATAACTGTTTTTAAGACAGGTGACCTAGAAGATTTATTAAGCAAGTTAAGATTAATACAAAATACAAAGCTATCAAAAAAAGATATTAAAAATAATATTACTATATTAAGAAATGAATATATTAGAGACAAAATATCGAGTAAGTTTGTTAAAGATATTATAAAAATATATAAAAAAGAATATAAAATAATTTAATATGAAGAAGCTTATTCTTATAGAATTGAATGAATTAAATTTTGACTCAGTACTAAAGTATACTGAGAGTCAAAAACTACCTGCCTTTGAATCTATCCTTAAAAATTATTTAGTTTCTACTTCTTCTGAAAAAGATTATGAAAATCTTGAACCATGGATTCAATGGGTATCAGTGCATACTGGATTAAAAGCAAATCAACATAAAATTTTTAGACTTGGGGATATGGAAAATTCTGAGTTGAAACAAATTTTTGAAATTGTAAATAAAAAACATTCGGTATCATGTATAAGTCCTATGAATACGATTAATAGGCTCTCAAAAGAATCTATCTTTATACCTGACCCCTGGACAAAGACTCAAAGTGATAATACTTGGTGGAGTTCAAAAATATCAAAAATGCTATCACAAACAGTAAATGATAATTCTAATAATAAAATTTCAATTATAAGTATTTTTATAATTTTAATTGGATTTTTAAAGTTTGTAAGATTTAAGAACTATCTTACAATGTTAAGGTTAGCATTATCTTCTTATAGATCTAAATGGAGAAAAGCTATTTTTTTAGACAGATTTATTCACGAAATAAGTTTAAACGTATTAAAAAAAAATAATGCAGTTTTTCATACTGTATTTTTTAACTCACTAGCCCATATTCAACATCACTACTTTTTAAATAGTAGGGCCGTTACAGAAAAAATCTCAAATCCTTCTTGGTATATAAAGGAGTCTGACGATCCTTTACTTGAGGGATTAAATGAGTTTGATGAAATTTTGAGTGATTATTTGAATTATGATAATTATGAAATTTTGCTTGCTACTGGTTTAACTCAAAAACCAGTTAAGAAAGCAACATTTTATTGGAGGCTTAAAAATCATAGGGATTTTTTAGATAAATTATCAATAAAGTATTCTGACGTAAAACCAAGAATGACAAGAGATTTTTTGATTGAATTTAATAATGAAGAAAATTTAAAAGATGCAATTAACAAATTAGACTCTATTTACGAATATGAAAGTGGAATCAAATTATTTAATGAAATCGACAATCGAGGATCTTCTTTATTTGTAGTTTTAACTTATCCTACAGACCTTACAGATAAGATTTTTGGTTTTAGTGACTTTTCATTTAATGCAAATGAAACTGTTTCTTTTGTTGCAATTAAGAATGGAGAACATTCACCCAAAGGATATGCTTTTTGTTCAAATGGTATAAAAGATTATATGATCAAAGATGGTGATCACGTTTCAAAATTATTCTTCACACTTAAAAATTTTTTTTTAAATGATAATGCAGATGCCGTCTAAAGTAATGATCGTATTTGGAACACGGCCTGAAGCAATAAAAATGGCACCTATTTGCTTACTTCTAAAAAAAAATAAGAATTTTGACCCCATAATTTGTACAACTAGTCAGCATGTAAGCATGCTTAATCAAGTATTAGATATTTTTTCAATAAAACCAAATATTAATCTTAAAATCATGAAAAAGAATCAGGATTTATTTGACATAAATATTAATGTTTTAAGTGAAATGAAAAAGTGTCTTTTAAAAGTATCTCCAGAAATGGTTCTTGTACATGGTGATACGACAACAGCCTATGCAACTTCAATCGCATGCTTTTATTTAAATATTCCCGTATCCCATATAGAAGCTGGACTGAGGACTAATAATATAAAGATGCCTTTTCCTGAGGAATTTAATAGACAAATTATCAGCAAAGTAAGTAGTTTACATTTCGCTCCTACACAGATAAGTAAAAAAAACTTACTTAATGAAAAAATAAATGAAAAGAAAATAATTGTTACAGGTAATACAGTTATTGATTCTTTGCATATCATTTTAAATAGAATTAAAAAAGAAAAAATCTATAGAAATAAAGTTATTTCTTATTTAAAAAAAGAATTGAATTTCAACTTTTCAACTAAAAAATTTGTACTAATCACTGGCCATAGAAGAGAAAATTTTGGGGATGGATTATTAGCTATATGTAATGCCATCAAATATCTAGCAAAAAAATATAATGATATTCATTTTATTTATCCTGTTCATCTAAATCCCAATGTGATCAGACCAGTTAATTCTTTGCTTAAAAATTTAAGTAATGTACATCTGATAAATCCTCTTCCTTATGATTCATTTTCGTATCTTTTGAGCAAATGCTTTATAGTACTTACTGACTCAGGTGGTATACAAGAAGAAGCCCCTAGTCTAGGCAAACCTGTAATTGTCATGAGAGAAGTTACTGAGAGACCTGAAGCTGTTAAAGCAGGAACCGTTAAATTATCTGGGGCAAATCAAAAAAAGATAATAAGTTTAGTTCAAGAATTAATAGTAAATAAAAATATTTATAGAAAAATGTCGATTGCACATAATCCCTATGGAGATGGCAAATCAGCGAAAAGAATTTTAAAAACTCTAATAGATTATTTTAAATGAATTTTAAAAAAATTAAAATCGCAGTAATAGGCCTCGGATATATTGGACTTCCGACGGCAGCTATACTGGCAACGAGAGGTTTTAAGGTCAATGGGGTGGATACAAATATTAATATAGTTAATTCTATTAATAATTCTAAACCGCACATATTTGAGCCAAATTTAAACAAAGTTACTAAACATGCTATTAGCTCAGGTAATCTAAGGGCATATAAAAAAGTTCAGTCTTCAGAGGTTTATATGATTTGTGTTCCAACTCCATTTTTAAAAAAAATCAAGACACCTACGCCTAATATGAAATATGTTTTTAAGGCAGTAGACTCAATTATTCCAATTTTAAAGGAAAATGATCTTATAATCTTAGAGTCCACTTCGCCTATTGGAACAATGAAAAGAATTCAGAAAAAAGTACAAAAGAAAAGGAAAGATCTAAAAAAGATTTTTTTTGCATATTGCCCAGAAAGAGTTTTGCCTGGAAACATATTGAATGAGTTAATAGATAATGACCGAGTTGTTGGTGGAGTTGACAAAGAGTCAACAAAAATTGCTTCGTCTTTTTATAGAAGTTTTGTATCTGGTCAAGTTTATCAAACCAATTCCGATACATCAGAAATGTGCAAGTTAGTTGAAAATAGCTATAGGGATATCAATATCGCATTTGCTAACGAATTATCTATAATTTCCGAAAAATCAAAAGTAAATGTATGGGAACTCATTGATCTTGCAAATAAGCATCCTAGAGTAAATATTCTCAAGCCTGGAGTTGGTGTTGGAGGTCACTGTATAGCTGTCGACCCATGGTTTTTAGTTGATTTTGATAAGAAAAATTCAAAATTGATTAGAGCGGCAAGAACAGTCAACGACTTAAAACCCCAGCAGGTTACGAAAAAAATTATCCATAAAGCAGACATTATGACAAAGAAACTTAAAAGAAGGGTTAAAATTTCATGTTTAGGACTCACATTTAAGCCAGATATAGATGATTTAAGAGGGTCACCTGCGCTTAAGATTGCTCAAAAATTAAATGCAAAAAAATTTAATATAATTTGTGTAGAGCCAAATATTGAGTCGTATTCAAATATAAGAATAGTAAAATTAACTGATGCATTAAAATATTCAGATATTGTTGTGGTTTTGGTCGCTCATAAGGAATTTAAAACAAAACGAGTCAAAATGCTTTTATCTAAATTAAATGTTTTAGATTTTACTGGTACTTTTTTAACACACAATGAATGAAAAATTTATGAAGGATAAAGTAGCAGTAATTGGACTTGGTTATGTCGGCTATACACTATCAGTACTGATAGCGAAATCGTTTGATGTTTGTGGAGTAGATATAGATAAGAAAAAAGTTAATGATATTAATTCTGGAAAGCTACTGATAAAAGAATCTTATTTAGAAAATTATTTGAAAGACAATAAAATAAACTTTAAAGCAAGTACAAATTTAAATGAGAGTATTAAAGGATCAAAGTTTATTATAATTGCAACACCTACTGATTTTAATGAGAAAACAGGAGAATTTGATACTTTATCAGTTGATCAAATACTATCAGAAATTTATAATTCTAAAACTGAAGCGTGTATTGTAATTAAATCCACTCTTCCAATTGGCTATACAGAAAAAAAACAAAAAGAATATAAAGAAACAGAAATTATTAATTGTCCAGAATTTTTACGAGAGAATAATTCATTTTATGATAATCTTTTTCCAAGTAGGATTGTAATAGGAGGAAATACAAAAAGATCAAAACAATTTGCAAATTTAATCGGAGATTTAGCGATTGTAAAACCAAAAACTTATTTTGTTACGCCTAGTGAGGCTGAGGCAATAAAATTATTTTCTAATACTTATCTCGCGATGAGAGTTTCTTTTTTTAATGAAATAGATAGTTTTGCTCTAACAAAAAAACTTTCTTCAAAAAATATAATCAATGGTGTCTCAATGGACAAAAGAATAGGAAATTATTACAATAACCCCTCATTTGGTTATGGAGGATATTGTCTTCCCAAGGATACAAAACAATTATTAGCAAATTTTGAACAGGTGCCGCAGGATTTGATAGGCGCAATTATAAATTCAAATGATACTCGCAAAGATTA
>MDTG01386418.1_pt1 | contig 15261 bp, 11 predicted proteins | sample 811421 | NCBI WGS metagenome assembly MDTG01 (sample SAMN05326645, study PRJNA326480) | marine metagenome | isolation source: seawater | place: Pacific Ocean: South East | collected 2011
ATTTAAAAACTCAAATTGTTTTATTAAAAATTCACTTATACGTTGAATATTGATGTAAATATCTTTATGGTACGATTCAAAAATATCAGAATGAACAGTCATCTTATTGTTAATCTCAAATTTGCGAAGATCATTATTTAAAGAAAAGATAAAATGTGGTGAACTTTCCCTTTGACCAGAATAATTTCCAATTTTAGAAGTGTCTGATTCAATAGTTTTAATGTGATTTATTGAACTGTATAAAAAGAAATATTTTGGATAAATCCATTTAATATCATAGTTAGATTTATTTTGACTATTATCATTTAAATCTAAATTACTCTGATAAAACCATTTATTATTTTCAAATCGACTTAGGGATATAATAAAATCTTTGATGTTAATATACTTATCTTTTTTTATACCATAACCTCCTGAAAAACTGATGTCAGGGATTGATATAGAATAGTTTAATGATAAAATAAATTTTTCTTTTGGCATTAATGATTTGTTGAGTATGACCATTATTATATCATTCTGATTTGGAAGTCTTTCCCATTTTAAATATTTGTTACCAGAATAAATTTCTTGAATATTTGTATTTCCCTTTTTATTTTTTGATGAATAATAAAAGCTTCTGTTAAACTTTTCAGCAAATTTTAAAGCTAGTTGTGAATCTGAGCTACTATATGAATTCGACCAGTCATTTAGGTATAAGGTATCTATTTCAACTGATGTATTATTAACTAAAGATATATCTTGATTAATTGTTATGATTTTGGAATCAATAAACAACTCAGATGAAATATCATACGATATATCAAACTGACCATAATTAAGTTCAGAGAAGATAAAAATTAATAAAAAGATTATATTATTCCTCAATTTGACAATTCTTTATGAATGTAAGAGCCAGTGTAACTATTTTTTGTTTTTGAAATCATTTCAGGTGTTCCTTCAGCAACAATCTTTCCACCATTAATACCTCCTTCAGGACCAATATCAATAACATAATCAACCTGTTTTATAACATCAAGATTATGTTCAATGATAATGATTGTGTTGCCTTTGTCAACAAGTTTGTTTAGGACCTCAAGCAATACCCTAATATCTTCAAAATGTAGACCTGTCGTTGGTTCGTCGAGTATATATAGTGTCTTACCAGTATCTTTTTTTGAGAGTTCTGTTGACAGCTTTATACGTTGAGCTTCACCACCTGAGAGGGTAGTGGAGGGTTGACCAAGTTTGATGTATCCAAGACCAACATCTTGTATTGTTTTTAGCTTAATATATATTTTCGGAATTGATTTAAAGAAAACAACCGCCTGATTAATAGTCATATTTAAAACATTTGATATTGATTTTCCTTTGTAATGGATTTCCAGCGTTTCCTTGTTAAATCGATCTCCATTACATGAATCACATTCTACATATACATCGGGTAAAAAATTCATTTCAATTTTTTTCATTCCACCCCCAAGGCATTCTTCACATCTTCCACCAGAAACATTAAAGCTAAATCTACCTGGTTTATAGCCTCTAATTTGTGATTCCTGAGTTTTTGAGAATAAGGATCTTATCTCACTAAATACTCCACTATAAGTTGCAGGATTACTCCTTGGTGTTCTTCCAATTGGCGTTTGATTAACATCAACTACTTTATCTAAATACTTTAACCCAAAAATATCTTTGAATTTCAAAATATCTTTTACTCCATTATAATAATGATTATTTAAAATAGGATATAATGTCTCATTAATTAAACTTGACTTACCGCTTCCGGAAACCCCAGTTACACCAATCATTATTCCTAAGGGAAATTTTACAGATAAATTTTTGAGGTTGTTGCCGGAGCAACCAGTAATTTGAAGATAGTTTCCATTACCAGCTCTTCTTTTTTTTGGAATCTTAATTTTTTTTAAACCGTTAATATATTTGGCAGTTAGGGTTTTTTCTTTTTTTAGGATTGATGGAGGCCCCAAGGAAATAATCTCACCCCCATTAACTCCAGCTTTAGGTCCAAGGTCAATTATGTAATCAGATCTCAATATCATTTCTTTATCATGTTCAACCACTATAACTGAATTTCCAATATCTCTTAATTTTTCTAATGAATTAATAAGCTTATCGTTATCTTTTTGGTGAAGACCTATGCTAGGTTCGTCCAATATGTACAAAACACCAACTAATTGAGAACCTATTTGAGTAGCTAATCTAATTCTCTGTGACTCACCTCCTGACAATGATTTTGAGGATCTACTTAACGATAAATAGTTAAGTCCAACAGAAATTAAAAAACCTAATCTAGTTAATATTTCTTTTATTAAATCTTTTGATATTATTTTGTGAGATTCTGATAAGTTATTGTGCATTTGTTTGAACCATTTATCAAGTTCGTCTAGATCCATTGAAGTAATTTCCGAAATGGTTTTATTCAAAATTTTAAAACTTTGAGCTTGTTTATTTAATCTTGATCCACTGCAGATAGGACAAATTTGCGAATCCATATAGCCTTTTGCCCAACGTCTAATTTTCGCAGAATCATTATTATTGTATTGATTCAATATGAAATTCTCTATTCCTTCATAATCTATTTTATACTCTCTATTGATTCCTAGAGATTTTGAATTAATTGAAAATTTTTCAATACCACCCTTAAGTATGACCTCTAAAGCTTCATTTGAAATATTTTTAATTGGATCATTGAGATTAAAATTATAACGTTTTGCAATTAATTCAATTTGTTTAAATACCCAACTATTTTTCTTCGTACCTAGTGGTATGATTCCACCATTATTAATTGAAACTCGATCGTCTGGAATTATTTTTTTTTGTTAATAATGAATTTATTACCAATTCCCTTACATGACTCACACATGCCCTTCGGGGAGTTAAATGAAAAACTGTTAGGTTCTGGTTTTTCGTATGAAATCCCAGATTCTTGACACATTAAATCACTGCTGTAATACTTTATATTTTCATCATTAAAATCAATAATCATCAAGCTATTATTTCCGTTGCTAAGAGCTGTTTGAACTGAATTAGACAATCTTTTAATTACTTTATCTGAATTTTTTATTTCTAACACATCAATTAATACTTCTATATCATGGATTTTATATCGATCTAACTTCATGCCTTTTGTTATATCAATAATTTGTTTATCGACTCTGACTTTAAGAAAACCTTTTTTCGCGAGGCTTATAAATAAATCCCTGTAGTGTCCTTTTCTTGACTTTATAATTGGAGAAAAAACCCCAATATTTTTACCATTAAAATCTTTAATTATCAAATCTAAAATTTGGTCTTTGTCATAACTGATCATTGGTAAATTTGTCATCTTACTGTAAGCAACACCAATTCTAGCATATAAAAGTCTGATATAATCGTATAATTCTGTAATAGTTCCCACAGTAGATCTTGGACTTTTGGATGTGGTTTTTTGTTCAATTGCTATTACAGGGGAAAGTCCATCAATACTATCAACATCAGGTCTCTCTAAATTTCCAATAAATTGTCTTACGTATGCAGAAAATGTTTCCATATAACGTCTTTGACCCTCAGAATAAATTGTGTCAAAAGCGAGTGATGATTTACCACTTCCAGAAAGACCAGTAATAACAATTAATTTATTTCTAGGGATCTTTACATCAATATTTTTTAGATTGTGAACACGAGCACCTTTAATATTAATATAATTTTCCAAAATTTTGAATTAAATAATTTGCAAATATAGTCTATCTAAGGATCAAAATTTGCCAATAAATAGTAATTATTGTCTGAAATATGATGCAAAATCATCTCCTCTTGGATCAGCTCCACATGTTATAAATCCATTTTCATCAACCATTATAGCATCAACCCTACCAATAGAAGTTGATTTATCTAAGTTAATCAAGTATCCCTTAGATTTGAGATCATCAATCAGATAATCACTGAATTTATTTGGTTCAAAAATAATTTCATCTGGCATCCATTGGTGATGAAATCTTGAGGAACTTACAGCTTGTTGAATATTCATTTTAAATTCGTATGTATTTATTATTGTTTGAAAAACAGATGTTATAATTTTTGAACCACCCGGAGAACCCAAAATCAAATATAATTTTTTGTTTTTTTCGACTATTGTTGGTGTCATAGAGCTAAGCATTCTTTTTTCAGGATGAATTGAATTAGCTTCATTACCAAGAAGTCCAAACATGTTTGGAGATCCGGGTTTACTGCTAAAATCATCCATTTCATTGTTTAAAAAATAACCACCATCTTCAACATATACTTTTGAACCATAACTTCCATTTAGGGTAGTTGTTACTGATATCGCATTTCCATATTTATCAATAATGGAATAATGAGTCGTTTCATCACTTTCTCTGATTGATAATTCACCATATTTTATATCTGTTGATAGGGACGCTTGGTTCCAATTAAAGTCTGACATTCTATTGATGAGATAAATCGAATCAAGAAGTTGGTTAGTTGGAACATCAAAAAAATCTGGATCACCAAGAAACTCTGATCTGTCAGCATAAGATCTTCTTTCTGCCTCTACCATTAATTGAATTGACTCAGATGAATTATGATTATATTGTCCGATATTGTATGGTTCAATCATTTTAAAAAGTTGACCTAAGCACACACCCCCACTTGATGGAGGAGACATCGAGGTGATCAATAAGTCTTTATATTTAAACTGGATTGGATCTCTCCAAACGGGGGAATATGCTAATAAATCATCTTTAGAGATAATTCCACCACTTTGTTTGACCGAGTTGATAAACCTTTCTGCGTTAATTCCTTCATAAAATCCTGATTTACCATATTTTTTTATTAATTCTAGGGTATTAACATACTCAAGGTTAGAGATTTTATCACCTATCTTAAAGTTTTTTCCATAGAAGGTGTTTTTACCATTAATCTCAATAAATTTATCTCTATTACTATCAAAACTTTTTTTCTGTTTTTTTGTTACTGTATAACCTATTTTAGCAAGTCTAATTGAGGGTTCTACTAGAGTTTCCCATGAAAGTGATCCGAATTTTTTATGAACCTCAAATAATCCTGCAACTGTTCCAGGAACTCCAATAGCTAAGCCACCTAAAGTACTCTTCTCAGGTAAAATATTACCAATAGAGTCAAGATACATGTCCCTGTTTGCTAATAGGGGCGCTTTTTCTCTATAATCTAAAGATCCATATTTTCCATCATATGTTCGATAAACTAAAAATCCTCCCCCTGCAATATTTCCTGCATTAGGATAGCAAACAGAGAGAGCAAGACCAGTAGCAATCATTGCATCAAATGCATTACCTCCTTTTGACATAATTTCAATTCCAATATCAGAAGCCTCTTTTCTTGCAGATACAACAGCAGCTTTGACAGGCCTTTTTATAAAAGATTCACAGGAGTTTACAATTAACAAAAAAAGTAATAAATAGACTTTATATGAATTAATCATAAGATTTCTTTGTTTAAATAACTATTAACGTTATAAATAAGATCTTCGAAAAAAATGAAAAAATCTATTTCCATCTCTGGCGCAAATAAAATAAATTTATTAATACTGTCAGACATATTTGATTTATATTTTGTTTTAATATCCATTTTTTTTAAGATAAAAGATAATCCTTCTATCGATGAATATTTAGAAAATAATTTATGATTTATAAAAAAACTGATTTTATTAAATAATTTATTTGGAAATCTATTTAGATTTTTTTTTAAATGATCAGAAAAGTTAGTCTCAAATTTCGACAATGATAAAGAACTATATTTCGTCCAGTTCTTAGCTAAAAAATAATCGTAATAAATATCAACGAGTACTCTACTGTAATGACGATGTGAATTAAAGAATAACTTCGAATGATCTCTGAATATTTTATGTGAATCAGTAAATGAATCAATGAACCTATGTAATAAAATACCTCTTTGCCAATCTAATTTGTAATCTTTATAGTTGTTGCCCTTTATGTCGTCTGCTATAAAATTTCCAATTGCAATATCCATATTATCCCCTGAAAGATATACATGAGCTAAATAATTCATTCTATAAATTTAATGTATTTCCTTAATCTCTTATTATCTTTAACAAATGACAATTATTAGTTCTATTTCTGGAATTAGGGGAACCATTGGGGGTAAGGTAAATGATAACTTAACACCAGTTGATGCCGTAGCATATGCGGCTGCATATGGAACACATTTAATTAATAAATTTCCAAATAAAGTTATAAATGTAGTTATTGGAAGAGACGCAAGACCATCTGGACCGATGATTCAGAATCTAGTTACAAACACTTTAATAGGAATTGGTATAAACTGCATTGACCTTGGTCTCTCTACCACTCCAACAGTTGAAATTGCTGTTGTAAATGAAAATGCATCTGGTGGAATAATTATTACTGCTAGTCACAATCCTGATGATTGGAATGCATTAAAATTACTAAATGAAAAAGGTGAGTTCATAGATGAAGTAGACGGAAATAATATAGCCTCACTTGCTGCAAATTATGATTTCGATTTTTGTAATTATAAAAACATCGGTTCAATAACCAATGTTGATTCGTATATGGATATTCATGTAAATATGGTTTTAAAATTGAGTTGTGTCAATATTGAATCAATTAAAAATTCAAATTTTTCTGTAGTTATTGATGCAGTAAATTCTTCAGGGGGGATAATTATCCCGAAATTATTAAATAAGTTAGGTGTTAAGTGTATTAAGTTATTTTGTGATGTAAATAAGAATTTTCAACACAATCCAGAACCTCTTGAGGAGAATTTATCTGAATTATCAAATACAGTTCTTAAAAAAAATGCTGATATGGGCATAGCGGTGGACCCGGACGTCGACAGATTGGCATTTATAGATGAAAACGGAAAAATGTTTGGAGAGGAATATAGTTTAGTTGCTTGTGCTGATCACTTGTTATCAAAATCTACCGGAAATACCGTTTCTAATTTATCCTCATCAATGGCTTTAAAAATATTAACAGAAAAGTATGGTGGAAAATATTATTCAAGTGCAGTTGGCGAGGTTAATGTTGTTGAATTGATGAAAAAACATGATGCAATTATTGGTGGAGAAGGTAATGGAGGAATTATTTTACCAGAATTACATTATGGCAGGGATGCAATTGTAGGAATAGCTATTTTCCTATCGTTGTTGTCAGAGAGAAAAATAAAAGTTTCTGAACTTAAAAAATCCTACCCAAATTTTTATATGAGTAAAAATAAAATATCACTAGATAAACACATCAATATTGACGATCTTTTGAGAAAAATTAAAGATCATTACATTGATTACAACCCAATTTCTATAGATGGTATAAAGATAAATTTTGAGAACTCATGGGTACACTTAAGAAAATCCAATACGGAACCAATTATAAGAATATACTCTGAAGCACAATCAAAAAACGACGCAAAAAATTTATCAGATAAATTAATAAGAGAAATAAATAAAATAATTTCTTAAGATTTTATTTTTAAGTGTTTGTATCTGTTGTGTGACCATAGGTACTGACTTGGATCTCTATAAATTGCTTCTTGTAGCATATTAAAAAATTTATCGGTTATTTCGTTTTTTGATGACTTATTCGGAAATTTTGAAATTAATTTAAAATCTACTTCATAGTACCCTCTTTTGACCCTTTTTATATCAGCATAGACAACAGGAATATTGTATTTAACTGCTAATCTTTCTGCACCTGTAAAAACTGGAACATTATTTCCCATAAACTGCCTCCAATATGTTTTATTTTTTGGATGTGGGGATTGATCAGCAGCAAACCCATAAACTGCAACATGATTTTTATTTTGATGTTCTTTAATAGTGTCAATTGTATGATATCTGGATATTAAGTCTGCACTGTGTTTAATTCTTATATCTTTCACCAGTTTATCAAAATATTTATTAGATAAAGGTGTATAAATTCCATATGTTGAAACACCAAATTCTTTAGCCAGGAATAACATCCATTCATAACTAGCATAATGACCACAGATTATTATTACGCTTCTATTATTTTTTGGAAATTGAGTCAATAAACCCATATTATTTACTTTAAACCTTTTATTTATACTTTGAATTGAAATAGACATTGATTTAATCATTTCAATAAAAATATCGCACATATGGGTATAAAATCTCTTTTCAATTTTATTTCTCTCGTAGTCATTTAAATCTGGAAATGATAAAAGTAGGTTTCTTTTTATCATTTTTCTTCTATAACCTATTAAATGATAAAGTGAAAAACTTATGCAGTTCGATAAAAAGTATAAAAAAGAAAATGGTAGAAAGGATATTAATAAAAGAAAAGGATATAAAATATAAAAAGCAGCCCGCTGCATATGAATAATTTTCACAAATTTAATAGATTTGGTTTTGATTTCTGCATTATGACAATTTCTTTAACTGTTCTTATTTTAATTTTGTTTAACATCTATACAAGTTTTAGAGGTTACAATGATATTTTATTATTTCAAAAGTTTCATTTTAAGATTAGTGAAATTAAAAATGGTGGATACTACCGTTTCATAAGTTCGGGATTTTTACATGTTGACAACCAGCACCTATTATTCAATATGGTTACATTATTTTTTTTTGGTGATTTCGTTGTGAATTATGTTGGAATATTTTTATTCTATTTTATTTACTTATTTTGTTTGATTTCAGGAAATATTCTTTGCTATCTATTTAACTATTATAATAATAATTACTCTGCTGTTGGTGCAAGTGGAGCAATTACTGGTATCTTGTTTAGTGCTATTTTATTTTATCCTGATCTTAAACTTGCTTTATTGTTTCTTCCAATACCAATGCCAGGATATTTTTTTGCTGCAATCTACCTAGCATACACAATATACGGTATGAATAAACAAAACGATGGTATAGGTCACTCTGCTCACTTGGGTGGGGCTATCGGCGGTATAAGTATATCATTATTATTAAATCCAAGTATTATTGAGACATCCTTCTATACTCTTATCCTAATGATTTTGATTATATCTGTGGGGATTATTTACCTAAAAAATAAATAAATTAATTTTTAGTAATTAATTCTGAAATTTTTGATGCTAATTGGGAACCTCTTAAATTTTTAGCTAAAATTTTACCGTTTTGATCTAAAATAAAGCTAGCGGGGATGGCTGTTATTTTATATAATTTTGCAATTGGATCTTGCCAAAACTTAAGATTTGAAACATGCTTCCATACCAGGTAATCGTCAGAGATGGCCTGAACCCATTGTGACTTATTTTTATCTAGTGACACTCCAATTATGTTAAATCCTTGATTATTATACTTTTTATAAATTTTGACAAGATTGGGATTTTCTCTTCTACATGGGGCGCACCATGATGCCCAAAATTCCAAAAGAGTAACTTTTCCTAATTCTGATTTTAAATTTATTATATCACCATTTGGATTGGGAGCACTGAAGTCTGGTACATTATAACCTATATCAAGGGGTTGGTTAGGAGACTCAAACAAAGCATTCAATTTAACTCCTATTTTACTTGATTTGATTTGATCAGAGAGTTTGCTGAACTCAATTTTTGCCTCAGGAATGTTCAAAACTTTGGCAGCTATAAATCTGTCCAAAAGTATGACACTAAGATATGATTTATAGTTATTTTTGAGTGATTCCAGTTCATAAGCATATATTTGGTCTTGAACATTTTTGTAATCCTCTTGCAAATCACTTATTAAAATATTATTACCATTTTGAGCAGCAATTTGAATATCATACTTTATTGACTCGATTGCATCCACATATTCTTTTGTTTCGATTTTATAATCATTAAAGTGGTCATTTGATATAGTTCCAGAGATTTTTGACATTGAAACTGTGTCCTTATTTATCTTGATTTTAATATTTCCCTCCTCAAGTATAAAAGGAATATTGAAATCAAAACCTTCAAACTGAAGAAAATTTATGTCAGGATATATTGATTTTCCTTCCATATTAAACTTTGAGTCAACAATAATTGAAGAGTCAATTATTTTGGGTTGATTATTTTGATCAGCAATAACTCTGTAAACCTTTGTTTTATCATCAATATTAACACTACCAGATATCGTGTAAGAACCAGGTTCTGTGGCACACGAGAGGATGTTTAACAATAAAAACAAGTAAAATAAGTATATATAAGTATTTTTCATAAGGTAAAATTAATCAATTGATTTGTCATGTAAGTCTTATACAAAGATATTTTTATTGAACTATATTTGTACTGTAAATATTGATATGGCTGGTAACTCATTTGGAAACCTATTTAAACTGACTACTTTTGGTGAATCTCACGGTAAAGCAATAGGAGGCATAATCGATGGCTGCCCATCCGGACTTTCAGTAGATATAGAGAAAATTCAAGAAGATTTAGATAGACGAAGACCTGGGCAATCTAAAATTGTAACCCAAAGAAAAGAACCCGATTGTGTTGAGATTTTATCTGGTATTTTCGAAGGCTTAACAACTGGAACTCCAATAGCATTTTTAATCTTTAATAAAGACCATAAATCCAAAGATTATACCCATATCAAGAATAACTATAGGCCTTCTCATGCTGATTTTGTATATGATAAAAAATATGGCCATAGAGACTACAGAGGTGGAGGGAGAAGTTCTGCAAGAGAAACTGCATCTAGAGTAGTTGCTGGTTCGATTGCTAAACAATTTATAGGCAAAATAAATATTAATGCCTATGTACAATCAGTTGGTAAAATATCATTAAATAAACCCTATCAACAACTAGATTTTAACAAAATAGAATCTAATCCCGTTAGGTGTCCGGATCAAAAAATTGCAAATGAAATGGAATCTTACATAAAAAATATAAGGAAAAATGGAAATACAGTAGGGGGAGTCATTCGCTGTATCATCCAAAATGTTCCAATTGGACTTGGAGAACCTGTTTTTGACAAACTCCATGCTCAGCTTGGGAAAGCAATGTTATCAATAAATGCAGTAAAAGGATTTCAATTTGGTAGTGGTTTTAGTGGAACAAAATTAATGGGTAGTGAACATAATGATATATTTAATCCTGATGGAACAACTAAATCAAACCTTTCTGGAGGAATACAGGGTGGAATCTCTAATGGAATGGATATATATTTTGATGTTGCATTCAAACCTGTAGCTACAATAATGAAAAAACAAGATACAATAAATAAAGAAGGCCATAAAGTGACAATGGATGGAAAAGGAAGGCATGACCCATGTGTTCTCCCAAGGGCTGTACCAATAGTTGAAGCCATGGCTGCTCTTACTATTGCTGATTTTGTATTACTGAATAGAACTATCAAGCTTTAATGTATTAATTTGATAAGATGAATAAATTAGCTTTACATTGGAAAATTATAATAGGAATGATAACTGGTGTTATATTTGGAATGTTGTTTTCTCAAATATCATGGGGTGGTAATTTTATATCCCATTGGATTAAACCTTTTGGTACAATTTTCATTAATCTTCTAAAGTTAATTGCAATGCCCCTAATCTTGGCATCTTTAATAAAAGGAGTATCGGACCTAAAAGATATTTCTAAATTATCAAAGATTGGAGGCAGAACCATTATTATATACCTGTGTACTACTGTTTTAGCTGTGGTTATTGGTTTATTTCTTGTAAATACTTTGTCTCCAGGTAGAAGTATTAGTGAAAAAACACGAAATGAGTTGATGTCTAGTTATAAATCAGATGCAGAAGAAAAGCAATCCGCTGCCGCTAAACAAATTCAAACTGGACCACTACAACCATTAATAGATGTATTTCCAAGCAATATCTTTAATGCAACCACTGACAACAAGAATATGCTTCAAGTAATTTTCTTTGCTTTATTTTTTGGAATAGGTATGATATTAATACCAGAGAAAAAGGCAAAACCAGTAAAAAAGTTTTTCGATTCATTTAATAGTATTATACTAAAACTGATCGATATGATAATGATTATCTCTCCTTATGGTGTCTTTGCTTTACTAGCAGCACTTGTTGTTGAGTCCCCAAGCGCTGATTTATTTATTGCTCTTGGTGCATATTCATTAACACTAATTCTTGGGTTAATAATGATGATTTTTATTTACATATTAATCGTGAAAACTTTCACAGGAACAAATCCAATCACATTTTTGAAGGGTATTTCTCCGGCTCAACTGCTTGCCTTTTCAACAAGTTCAAGTGCTGCTACGTTACCAGTAACAATGGATAGAGTAGAAAATGAACTTGGTGTAGATAAAGAAGTTTCAAGCTTTGTATTACCAATTGGAGCAACAATTAATATGGACGGAACAAGCGTTTACCAAGCTGTTGCTGCCGTATTCATCGCACAAGCTTTTGGAATGGACTTGTCATTTACGACACAATTAGGAATTGTAGTAACAGCATCTCTTGCCTCGATTGGTGCAGCAGCAGTTCCTAGTGCAGGTATGATAATGTTAATTATAGTCTTAGGTCAAGCTGGTATACCCGAAGCGGGTTTAGCACTCATTTTTGCAGTAGACAGACCATTAGATATGTGTCGAACCATTGTAAATGTTACTGGAGATGCAACAGTATCAATGTTGGTAGCTAAATCTGTTGGGAAGCTTAAAAAATGATTCTGGATGTCATTTCTTTATCAGGTATCCTACATTCATCATATTTATTAAAAACTGAATATCTGATTTTAGCAATTAACTTATAAAAGAAATCAGAAAGTATAGTTGGTGAAAATATAAGTAAATAAAAAAGTAAATTTTTTAATTTAAGAAATCTCAATAATTCCAGCACTGCACTTGAATAAATAAAAGGTTTGCGGTTTGGGAGGTGAAAAATTACAGAGTCATATGATGTTAGTTCATTCTCAATTATAAATTTTTTTCCAAAATCTCCTTGAATAGGAGAAAAGAACAATTTGTTATCAATATCCTTTTTAATTGCATATCTGACCCAATAATGACACATCGGACAGTGACCGTCATAAAATACTATTGATTTATTCAAATATTTATTTAACATATTCTAATTTTTCAAGATCTACTTGAGTTGTAAATTTACCATAATTTACAATCGCTTTATTCTTTTGTATTGAATCAATTGTTCCAATTGACTTACTCCCTGTGAGTCTTACATTATAACCAACTTTTAATTCAATAAGAGGTTTCGCTTCTTTAAGTTTCTTTCCCTTTTTTTTATTTATTTTAATATTCTTAAACTTTTTCTCGGCCTCTTGATGAGTTAATTTTATAATTTTTTGAACATTAATAATTTCTTTTGTAGATTTTTTCTTTCTTTTTGAATTTTCAGACTCAATTAATTGTATAACATTGGATATCATATTTCTTTTTTTATTACTGATGAAATATTTTTCTGCAATTTCATCTAACTTATTACCAATTATTATCATTCTTTTGTTATGATCATATAATTCTTGATATCTAATTAATTTTTCTTTTGTTTTACTATTAAGAAGTGCAAGTTTGGAAGATTCCTCCTCAGCCACTATTTCCTTTTCCTTTAATGATTTCCCTGTCTTAGCCATTGAGGATCTCTCTTTTTGAAGTTTAGCTATCGTTGCATCAAATCTAATTTTTTGATTTTCAATCTTCTTTTTTGCTCTATTAATTAAACTAAACGGAAATCCATTTTTTTGAGCAACCTCAAACGTAAATGAGCTCCCAGCCTCACCTGATATAAGTTTAAATGTTGGCTCAAGACTCTTATTATCAAACTGCATGTTGGCATTTGACATAAAGGGGAGTTCATTTGCTAATAATTTAAGATTAGAGTAGTGAGTAGTGATTAAGCCGAAACTTTTTCTATTATAAAATTCTTCCAACATAACCTCTGCAAGGGCACCTCCAAGTTCTGGATCAGAACCCGTGCCAAATTCATCAATTAAAAATAGTGTGTCTTCATCGCATTTAGTTAAAAAAACTTTCATATTTTTTAGTCTATATGAATATGTGCTTAGATGATTTTCAATTGATTGGTTATCACCTATGTCGGTTAAAATTTTTTTAAATAAACAAATTGTACTCTTTTCTTCAACAGGGATTAGTATTCCAGTTTGAACCATAACTTGAAGCAGACCTACAGTTTTTAAAGTGATACTTTTACCTCCAGCATTGGGTCCTGATATGACAATAATCCTATTTTTATTATTTAGAAAAACAGTTTGAGGGTATGTTATTTTTTTCTCAGTTTTATTAGATTTCAAAAGTAAAGGGTGGTAAGCCTTGAAGAGTTCCATCTTATTATCATTAGAAATATTTGGCATTATTCCATTTATCTCCATAGAATATTTGGCTTTAGAGTAATATAAGTCAAGATTAATCAAGTATTCATTGTAGTTCTTTATCAAATATCTGTAAGATCTAAAATAATCAGTTAGCTGACTTAATATTTTTTTTATCTCTTCATCCTCTTCAAAAATCAAATTTTGTAATTCACGAGATAGGGCATAGGTAGCCTCAGGTTCAATAAAAACTATACTTCCAGTTTTTGAACTTCCCATAATAGATCCTTTGACTTTTCTTCTATACATAGATTTAACAGCAAGCACTCTTTTGTTATCAATTACAGATTCTCTTATTTGATCAAGGAAATCTAATTTATTATAATGAGAGAGAGACTTGTTGAATGATTTAGATATTTTGGATTTAACTTCTTGAGATTGTTTCCTAATCAAAAAAAGTTTGTCAGATGCATTATCATTGATTTCTCCAAAGCGATTTATTACTTTATCGATATTAGTTTTTAATTCTTTATTTAATTCAATTTTGGATCCAATTGAAAAGAGGTTGGGGTAATAGGTTTTAAATTTTTTAAAAAAATATAATAAATTATTAACTGTTTCAGAGGCATGAGCAATATTTCTAAACGACTCAACATCAAGTACGCTATTATCAATTTTCAATAGTTGAATTGGTTTATTTAACGATTCAAATCCGTGGTTTGGAATTTTATTATCATTTTCAAATGAAGATTTGAACTCTGATGTAATTAATAATGATAGTTTTATCTCATCATACTCCTCAATTGGTTTTAAATCCAAAATGAGGTCTTTAGCCATTGGAGTTATTGAAAAACTAGATATTTGATTTAATACCTTATCAAACTCGAGATCTTCAAAAGTTTTATTTGGAATAATGGACATTAGATTTATTAAATTTGGATAACAAAAATAATAAAATAGTGGAGGTCATTATTCATAGCAGTTGGAAAAAAATTATTCAACCTGAAATGAAAAAGAATTATTTCAAAGATTTAGAGAAATTTGTTGATGATTCATATCAATCAAATC
>MDTG01160559.1_pt1 | contig 15260 bp, 12 predicted proteins | sample 811421 | NCBI WGS metagenome assembly MDTG01 (sample SAMN05326645, study PRJNA326480) | marine metagenome | isolation source: seawater | place: Pacific Ocean: South East | collected 2011
ATTCAGTCCCGCGCACAGTAAGCGACGTTGATGAGGAATCGGAATATCAAATGAAATCGACTCCCAAGAATGATCTGGGGAGGCATCTTCGAAGGACTGTATTTTGGCTAAGTCACACAAAGCAGAGCTTAAGTTGCCGAAATTCGTGCGATGGCTTAAGTCGATGACCCCTTCATCGTTAGCTATTCCGAAACGAGATTCGTTTTTGAGATTAAAACTGATAAGTCGCACGAATATGACCCTACATAGGTAGCGGCGTTTGGGTGATGTTTGCTCAGCTTTCAACTGACGATTTTTACATGGGCGGTCGTAGGGCAGCACCCTTGTTGTTGGCACAGACTGCCGCTAGGTGCCCATATTCAATCTTTAACGACAACACGAAAGGCTGTTGCAGGCCTATAGCTGCGAAGTGCCACACTGGATGGATGAGAGCGATTCGAAATTGCACCTTTCTGTTTCCGATATTTGGTCCGAGTGCGCTGAGTAGCTCTTTGTGTCGCCCCTTTTTCAAACAAAGATGATCGATAGGTAAACCAATGCAACCGAAGGCGGTCATCTTTGATGTAGGCGGCGTCCTTTTGGGATCTCCTTTCTTGGCGGCCTTGCGATGGGCCGAGGACTGGGATATTCCAGTCGGAGCATTGAAGAAAATCTTTGGAGACTACGCGCGATCACCTAAGCAAGACGAAGATCCATCTCTTTGGAATGAAGTTGAGTGCGGACGAGTTGAACTCGCTGATTTCGTTACCAAAATGAAGAGCGAACTTTTGCGGGAATTATCACCCGAACATAGAGCGGCGAACATTAAGGCAGAAGATTTTGATCCCTTTTCTGAGGCTGAACCGGTTGCTCTGATGCTTGATCTGTCATACGAGGTCAGGTCAAAAGGAATCCGAACCGCAATTTTGACGAACAACGTGAAAGAGTGGCGACAATGGAGAGATCGAATACCCATTGAATTGTTCGATCCAGTTGTGGATTCATGTGAGGTAGGTCTAAGAAAACCTGATCCAAATATCTATCTACATACGTGTAGCCAACTGGGGCTAGCCCCTTGGGAGTGCCTTTTTCTTGATGACCACCCCGAAAATATTAAGGGTGCCCAAACGGTAGGCATGGATGCTTTGTTGGTGAGCGATGATTTCGAAGCGGTGGTTAGGGACGTGCGTTCGCGGCTTTAGTCGTCGCGGATGATTCGTAGCGGTTCACCGCCACCATCTCGGATCGATCTTTCAGCTCGTTCGATATCTGCGCCGTGAATGACTCCGACCCAACCGGGCAGTTCAAGGGGAACCTCAGGATTTTCTGGTCGCAAAATGAGTCGCGCCTCAACGTCAACTTTCCATTCGCGTTTCAATGTTGTCTTTTGCCCACGAATTGCGACGAGATGGAGACCGATTTCGCTGGCTACCAGCACTGAACGTCGTCGTCGCGCAAAGTGATCCCACCCAGCTAGCAGCGAGAGGCTCAGCGGCAACAGAGTGCCCCAAGAGGCAGCAAGAACGAAACCAAGAGCACAGACAGCTGATCTAGCGATCAATTCTTTGCGCTGCAAAGGAAGCAGATCGGGGTCGCCCACGGCCACCCCTGATCGAACTTCAGCGCCTAGTAGTTGTTGCAGTAGAGCGCTGTCGGAGAGGGCGCGGCGCCTCAAGAGCCGTCCCTTCGCTGATGTTTGAAACGATGCACCCCTTTTAATTTACGCGGCATACAAGGGTGGCTTCCGGTTATGCCAAGAGGATGCTGACTCGAGTTGGTGGCTTAATCTCAGTAGAGAGGACTCTTGGTGCATAGCTGCTACCAACTGGACCCCGACAGGCAGCCCGTTACTGCTGGTATGCATCGGTAACGAAATTGCTGGTTGACCAGACACGTTGAACTGGACGGTGAAAAGAAGCAACTCACGAATGCGTTTGGTTCCGAGTTCCGGATCACGCAACTCTCCCAACTTAGGTGGTGGTTCGGCGATCACTGGTGTTAGAAGAACGTCGAACTTGGACCACCATTCAGCCATTCGTCTCGTGTAAGAGTGAAACCATTGGATGGAAGCTATGTACTCAGTAGCGGTATATGTTCGACCGAGTTCTATAAGAGCTCGTGTGTCGCCTTCCATATCTTCCCTGCCGAAACTCCTCCCTATAGCCTCGCTTAGTTTTTGTGCAGATAAGGCTTCGTTTGCGGCCATTGCGATTCTGAAGTGGTGAAATAACTCATCATCAAATAGGGGTCCAGGGCTGTCGTTTTCGACAACGTGGCCAAGGTCTTGGAGTAGTAGGGCTGTCTTCTGGACAGCATCGATGCAGTCTTGGTGGATGGGTCCCCATGGCGAGTCGGTGACGACGCCAATCCTGAGTTGCCCAGGAGACATAGATAACTCTTCTTCGAAAGACAACTTTGGAAGTGGCGCCCAGTACGGATCGCCGGGCCATGGGTAAGAAACTCCATCCAATACGCGAGCCGTGTCTCTAATGGTTCTAGTCAGCACACCATCAATAGCTGCACCAGCCCAGGACTCTCCAAGTTTCGGACCAAAGGAAACTCGCCCTCGACTTGGCTTTAGTCCTACTAAGCCACATTCTGAAGCCGGGATGCGGATAGATCCACCCCCGTCGTTGGCGTGAGCTATGGGAACAATGCCGGCAGCTACTGCCGCTGCAGAGCCACCACTCGAGCCCCCGGTCGAATACTCCAAATTCCAAGGGTTCTTAGAGGGTCCATAAGAGACTGGCTCAGTTGTAACAGTTAGACCGAATTCCGGTGTGTTGGTGCGACCAAAATTGACTAAACCTAAACGTTTGAACATGGTCGCTAGGTGAGTTGTGTGTTCTGCCCGATAGTCGGAATCGCGAAGAGCGACATTGCCAGCGTGGTAAGGGTCACCTTCAGTCATGACCGTTAGATCCTTCGTTAGAAAAGGAACTCCCCACAGGGTGGCATCTTCGGGGGCTTCTTGGCCAGACATCTTCGTTGCTCTGGTATGCGCTTGTTCGTCTAGCCGATGAATGATCGCGTTTAGAGAAGGGTTGAGAGTATTGGCCCGAGATATTGCATCTTCAAGGAGTTCAGTGGGGGAGGCTTTGCCTTGTTGCACTAGACGCGCAAGTTCTACTCCATCGGGGAGTGTGTTCTGCATGAGTAAAAGGTACTCCGATCGGGTGTGTTTGTCTTGACTTCAACCGAACATATGTTCGATTATGTAAGTCATGGGCTTTAATAACCCCGCCATGCCGTGGAGGGAGCTAGAGCGTCGGCTTTCAGACCGACATTTTGAGAGTACTGACAGTTCCCATAGAGGAGCTAGAAGAGACTATGCCCCGAATGATGTCTCGTTAAAAAAAGTTTCTAGATCTCAAGAAAATCAACGAACTGAGACGGTGGTTCCATATGCGGAATTGCGTACCCACTCTCATTTCAGTTTTCTAGATGGTGCATCAAGTCCCGAAGAGCTTGTTTTGGAAGCAGTTCGACTGGACTTAGATGCTTTAGCTTTAACTGACCATGGAGGGCTTTATGGGGTTGTACGTTTTGCTGAATGCGCTCGAAAGGTAGGACTTCCTACAGTTTTCGGTGCCGAAATTACAATAGATGCCTGGCAACCTAAAGAGAGTTCAACGCGGGGGACAAAGGTCAGTGAGTCTTCTCGGGTAGGTTCCGTCGACCCAGCAGGCAAGCGGCTTATTGTTCTAGCTCGCCACCCTGCAGGGTATGGATCGCTATCAGCGCTTCTTTCGCGGAGCCAAATGGCTGGAAAGAAAAATGCTCCGTGTATATCCACGCCTGAGTTGCTGACTGCTTTGGATTCCCATCGAGGGGATTGGGCTTTACTTACCGCTGGACGGAGAGGTGCTGTCCCTGCTGCGCTTGAAGCGGAGGGACTAGCAGAAGCAAGAAAAGAACTTTGCCAAATTGTTGAAGCCGCTGGGACTGAAAACGTTTTTGTTGAACTTTGGAAGCATGGAGATCCTTCTGATGATGCTCGCAATGACCGTTTGGCAGATTTAGCGATAGAACAAAAAGTTGGCTTGCTCTGCACCAACGGTGTTCATTACGCGGTTCCGTCTAAACGATATTTAGCGAAAGCTATGTCAGCCATTCGGAGCCGTCGATCACTTGATCAGATAGACGGATGGCTTCCAGGCAATGGATCGGCTCATCTACGGTCAGGTATTGAACAACGGCGCTGGTTTTCTCATTACTCCGGTGTAGTTGAGACGGCAGCCGAGTTAGGAAGAGAATGTGCTTTTGATCTATCCCTAGTTGCACCAAAACTCCCGCCATACCCATGCCCGGATGACTTAAGTGAAATGTCGTACCTACAGAAGATTGTTTATGTCGGAGCGACAAGTCGTTATGGCTCTAAAAGCAATGAGAAAGTTGCTGGAGCTTGGAAACAGATAGCTCATGAACTGGAAATAATTGAAAAACTTGGTTTCCCAGGTTATTTCCTTGTTGTTTGGGACATTGTTTCCTTCTGTCGGAGTCGTGACATTTTGTGTCAAGGGCGAGGATCAGCAGCTAATTCTGCTGTTTGTTACGCCTTAGGTATCACCAATGTTGATGCTGTTTCGCTCGGTCTGTTGTTTGAACGCTTTCTTTCATCAGAACGGGATGGGCCTCCTGATATAGACCTCGATATAGAAAGTGGAAGACGTGAGGAGGTAATTCAGTATGTATTTGACCGCTATGGCAGAGATCACACAGCACAGGTCGCCAACGTCATCACTTATCGGACACGATCAGCGGTTCGTGATGCTGCTCGCGCCTTGGGATATGACTCTGGCCAACAAGATGCTTGGTCTAAGTCTCTTGAACGCCATCAACCAGTTCATTCCCAATGGGAGACTGATAGGCAAGATCGAAAAGCAGTGCCATCAGATGTCCTCCAGTTAGCTTCAGAAATTGAGGGAACACCACGACATTTAGGGATTCATTCGGGCGGGATGGTGGTTTGTGACCGTCCCATAGTTGAAGTGTGTCCAGTTGAGTGGGCGACCATGGCTAACCGGTCTGTTTTGCAATGGGACAAGGATGACTGTGCCTCGATCGGTTTAGTGAAGTTTGATCTGCTTGGTCTAGGAATGTTGTCCGCTTTGCATGAAGCCGTGGACCTCATTTCTGAAACTCATCAAGTGCAAGTAGATCTTGGAGGTTTACCTCAAGAAGATGAGGTCTATGAGATGTTGTGTCAAGCTGATTCGATTGGTGTATTTCAAGTCGAATCACGGGCACAAATGGCGACTCTTCCCAGACTTCAGCCCCGTTGTTTTTACGATTTAGTTGTTGAAGTAGCGCTTATTCGACCTGGCCCTATCCAGGGCGGTTCTGTGCATCCGTATATTCGTCGACGCAACGGAGAGGAAGCAGTTACGTATCTCCACCCTCTCCTCGAACCAGCTCTTTCTAAAACCCTGGGTGTCCCGCTTTTCCAAGAACAGCTTATGCAGATGGCAATTGATGTTGGGGGTTTCTCGTCTACGGAGGCTGACGAGTTGCGGCAAGCGATGGGTTCTAAGCGGTCTCAAGAGCGTATGGAGCGCCTGCGAGGTCGACTATATGAGGGCATGTCGCGGCGAGGTATAGATAGAAAAGTTTCTGATCAGATTTGGGAGAAGATGGTCGCTTTCGCTAATTACGGCTTCCCGGAAAGTCACTCTGTTTCATTTGCTCATCTTGTTTATGCTTCGTCGTGGATTAAGTACCACTACCCAGCAGCTTTTTGCGCAGCTTTACTCAATTCCCAACCCATGGGTTTTTACTCGTCGCATTCGTTAGTTCAAGATGCGAGACGTCATGGGGTGAAGGTCTTAACTCCGGACCTTAATGTTTCGGCGGATAAAGCCATCCTTGAAACTTCTTACAAGTCGACAGGTGATGTTGCTGTACGACTGGGCTTTTCGTCTGTTAGAGGTATTAGCGCAGAGTTAGCCTTTGAAATTGCTGCTGCAGGGCCCTATGAAGATCTAGAACAGCTGTCAAGGAGCACATCTGTGTCTCAAAAGCAGTTGGAGGCATTAGCTACTTCAGGTGCTTTCGACTGTTTTGGTATTGGGCGACGGGAAGCATTGTGGGCTGTGGGGGCTACGTCTCAGTCGCGCTCGGGTCGACTTCGTGGAATTGTTACTGGAGTTTCTGCTCCGACTCTGCCAGGAATGTCGTTACAAGATGAGGCGATTTCCGATTTGTGGGCCACTGGGATAGCTCCGGATGGTCACCCAACCAGATTTATAAGAAAGGAACTTAAAGAGGAAGGAGTGATGACCGCTGCTGATCTTTTAAATTGTGAAATGGGCAAAGTAAAGGTGGCGGGTGTCGTGACTCACCGCCAACGTCCAGCGACAGCATCAGGCACTGTTTTCGTCAACCTTGAGGATGAGACTGGGTTGATAAATGTCATAGTTTCAAGCGGATGTTGGTTGCGCTTTCGAGCAGTCGTTCGCTCTGAATCAGCGCTTAGGGTGCACGGCAGGCTTGAACGACATGGGCGTGTAACTAACGTCATCGCTGAAAAGATTGAAAAACTTGAAATTGGATCAACCGTATCAAGCAGAGATTTTCGTTAGGGGTGTTCAGAGCTAACCCAGAGGGCGACCAAATGGCCGTTGCTCCTGCCAGCTATCTATAAATGCTTCGGCCTTGTAGCAAGCTGCCATAAAGTGTCCGTCGCTGTGATTGCTAGTTTCTTCGAGGAGCTCTGTAACAAGCTTGCTAGTCGATGAACGCAATTCATCTTGACTTGTTTCTTCTGGTGTCCACCATGCCAATGCGGGGCCGATTCCAGTGAGAAAATCAGCTGCAACCGGGGTGTTGTTTTTGCGCAAAATAGCTAATGCTTTCGAAGAGACCGCTGCTGCTGAGGTAGCGATTATTGGGGTGTCTTGAACGCCACGAGCGCCGTCTCCTGACATGGCGCCTGGTTTCGAGCCGACGAAGATGGCGTCCATATCTGATTTCCATATCTCCCAAGCTTTTCCGACTGTTCCCAACTGTTCAACACAGCTTGGCCCAGCGTCTAACCAGGCGTCAGCCAAGCTAACGCTGTCAAAGTTGCCGGTTACGCAGCCCTTCGGAGTAGAAATCCTTTTTACACTTCCGCCTTGATTTTCCACTTCGCGGGCGATCGCAATGCTTGCTTGGTTGAAGCCTTCGATAGCAACGTCCCAACTTTCGGCGGGTTTTGCAAGAACGGAGGCACATGTGACGGCTCCCAACGACAGTAATTCATCTTCGAATGTGACACCGTCGCGGTTGTCTCTCACTATGGGGTTTCGTTTGTCATGACGGAGGACTGGATCCAACGATTCTTTGTTCAGTCTGAGGCCGGGGCTGGTAAGGAGCTTCTGGGATTCGAATTCGGTCCTCAGTTCTTCAGACAATGCACCTACTGCTGAATCTGTATCGTCGGGATCTACTTTGAGCCCGATGGTGGCTCCGCTCTTTCGTTGTTCTGCTAGAGCGAAGATGTAAGTCTGATGACGTACCAGCATTTCTGCGTTGCCTGGCGCGAGCTTGGCACCCAGACGACTTGGGCCCACGTAGGTTTCTGCCTCAGGTAAGTCGTAAATGACGAAACCGGTTGTCGATTCGAGTTGCTTAATTTCCACAATCAAATTGTGCCACTTACGGCATCCAATGAACACCGACTCCGCCTAAAGTCTGGCCGTTCAAGGCTGCCTTGTAGTGAAAACTGTCCGCGAAAGAGGAAGTTGATGCGATTCCGTGAAGCAATGATGATGGAAGAACAGGATGATGGGCGACTAGTTGCCAGCTTTGATCGTTCGTGGTGGGTTGTTAATGGACCGAATGGTGGGATCATCGCAGCACTTTTGATTCGGGCAGCACAGCACTATTTAGGCGGTGACCGTTGCGTCCGAACGGCAACCACACACTTTCTAGCCGCTCCGAAAGAAGGTCCGGTTCATCTCGAAGTAAGTGTTGAGCGTGAGGGGAGAATCGCATCCTTCGCTACGGTGCGAATGACGCAAGATAATCAGCACATAGCGACTGCTTTAATTGCCGCTGCGGAAATGGAAATAGTTTCGCACGAGTGGGAACAGCGAAATTTGCCAACTCTGCCAGCCATTGATGAGACCTGGATGATGGAGAGCAACTCGCATGATGTTCCGTTAAGGAGTCGTTGGGAACAACGATGGGGGTTGGGAGTACCGGGGGTTCCAGAGACTTCAACAGTTCCAGGCGGTTACGAGGCTGGAGGGTGGGTTCGCCTGTCGGAACCCGAGCCTTATGACGAGGCCGTGCTTGCAGCTATGGCGGATTGTTGGGTGCCTGCGGTCATGGTCCACTCTGACGTGGCCGTTCATACTCCTACCTTGGAACTGACGGTTCAATTTCGGACCGATCCAAGAAATATTGATTTGAGGGGTGACGATTATTGTGCAGCTATCTTCAGGCAACTTTCCGGTCGTGAGGGTTTCATAGATGAGACGGGAGAGATTTGGTCACCTGATGGGCACCTTCTAGTTCTTTCCCGCCAAATTGGGGTTGTTTTGCCGCGACCGGATGAGACCGTTGGGCCATGGGAATTCGTTCGTTCTTAGTTTTGCGACGATTCCTGCGTTAGCGTTCACACCGTGATGCGTTGGTTAATACCGGCACTGCTGGTGCCCATGGTGATAGCTGGAGCCTGTCGGGGTGGGCAAAGCGAATTGTCAATTGAAGACGCCGATGAATTAGTTGTTGAATCGGTTGTGTCTGGTAAGGCACTGGATCGGTTCGAGTCTGCTGATTCGGACACGGCGGTTGGCCAAATAGCCCCATTAGTAACCGGTTTAGATCTGCTCACAGGTGAAACAGTCCAAATAAAGCCTGCCGGACGACCATTTGTTGTCGCTTTTTTCGCCCACTGGTGTCCTCATTGTCAGCGCGAAGTGGCAAGTCTTACTGAATGGCTGATGGCGAATAAGTTGCCAACCAACGTTGATTTGATTGCAATTTCGACCTTTGAAGCTCCCGACCGTGGAAATCATCCGCCCCAAAAATGGTTACAAGATGAAGGTTGGAAGTACCCGGTTATTGCTGACACGCCGTCTCAAACTGTCGCCGATGCGTTTGGTGCCATGTCGGTGCCTTATTTTGTATTTGTTGAAGCTGACGGGACGGTTGCATTTCGAATGAGCGGAAACCTAGGTCCCGAGCAGCTTTCCATCGCTATGAAACGGTTAGCGGGAACTTCTATTTAATTAATTCTGAATCTAAACGAAAAGGAGGCCTGTCTTAGGGCCATCCAAGTGCCACCCTAGGTCTATGCGTCTTCTCCCTAGATCTGAGTGGCCTACGGGTCGCGGGTATAGGGAACGCCCCCGTTTTCGAGTGCGGCGCCCGGCTAGGGTCCGTGACTTACTGGGCCCAGACAACATCGGTATACGCCAGAGTCTTGTCGCGTTGGGCTTCAGCAGTCTTACGGCAGTTGTAGCTGGGGCACTGTTGGCGGCGATGACGGGAACGTTGGAGCGTTATCCGGGCCTGTTGGTGCTAGTTCCGGCGGCTATAGGAATGCGGGGCAACATCTTCGGTGCTTTAGGAAGCCGGTTAGCGACATCCATTCATGCCGGTACTTTCCGAATGTCTCGGCGACCTGAAACTCTGGTTATGCAAAACGTCATAGCTTCTGGGGTGTTGTCGCTGGTAACTGCCGTGGCGCTAGCTGTTCTTACGAAAGTTCTGTCACCTATTTTCGGACTTGATTCAGTTATCGCCGTTAGTGACTTGCTGGTTCTGTCGGCGGTCGGAGCTTTACTTTCGTTTCTGGTGCTCATCGCTGTAACTCTCGGTATGGCAGCAAGGTCGGCGCAACGCGGATGGGATCTGGATGACGTTAATGCCCCGCTGGTATCAGCTGTGGGTGATGTGGTGACACTTCCGGCGTTGCTTGTTGCGAGTTTGCTATTGGAAATAGATCTGCTGACAAAGACTCTTGCCGTTGTACTAGTTGTAGCGGCTGGGGTGAGCCTCTGGTGGGGCCGACGCACACTGCTCTCACTTATGCGACAGGTCTTGATTGAGTCGCTGCCAATTCTGTTGGCTACTGGAATCTTGCTGGTGATAGCCGGAGTAGTTATTGAACATGAATTAGCAGCGTTCGCTGCCAATAGGGCGATGCTGGTGTTGGTGCCGGCGTGTCTCGCGACGGCCGGAGCCATTGGTGGCATTCTTTCGGGAAGACTTTCTTCGAAATTCCATCTCGGAGTAATTGAGCCAACTGCGATTCCTGGACGACCAGCGCGTAGGGACTTGATAGCTGGGTTGGCGTTTGCTTTGCCTGTACTTCTGCTCAACGGCTTCCTAGCCCATCTAGCGAGTTTAATATTTGGCTTTGAGTCCCCGGGAATGGCTTCCTTAGTTTGGATTTCGACGATCGGTGGATTAATTGCGACCGTACTAGCGGGTGCTATCGGCTATTACGGAACTGCGTTAGCTGTTCGAGCTGGGGTGGACCCAGATACCTATGGAATGCCTCTTGTGACAAGTTCTGTAGATCTCGGAGGAGCAGCTGCGTTGGTTCTAACTATCGGATGGCTGGGATTGTCATGAGTAGCTTGAGACTTCCTACAGCTAAAGGCTTTACACCTCGTCACCTAAATTTTGTTCACCCACCTTGTTCTTATTGCCTAGCCTGTGAGATACGTCATGGATGACAAACCAAGGAATCTCAAAACACTGTTAGCCGAGTCGAAAGATGCCTCGGAATTAATGGTCGACCTTGCCTACGCGGCGTTGTATTTCGATGATGAGGGAATGGCGGAAGCTGTTCTTGGTCTTGAAGAAGAGATGTCGGATCTTGTTCACGAGATGCGATCTTTAGCAATGCTTGCCGTTCGTCACCCGCGTGAGGTTGATGGGATGAGTTCAGTCCTACAAGTCGTGTCATCTATCGAACAGATAGCAAATGCTGCAGTCGATATTGCCAAGATCGTTCTGCGAAATATTGGCATCCCGCGCGCCCTTGTGGTTGATCTAGCACAAGCAGCGGAAGTTTCGCACCGACTGGTAGTAGCCGATGGAAGCCATTTAGCTAATCGCCCTCTCTCTGATATGGAATTACCTGTCGTTGTTGGGATGAGGGTGGTTGCCATACAAAGAGGTAGACGCTGGCTAACAGATGTAGGTGGAGATGATGTAGTTGAGGCTGGTGACGCGTTATTTATGCGAGGTGAACCGGCCGGAATAGTTCGGCTTCGTGAGTTAGCAGCGGCAGTTCCGTGGATACCGCCTGTAGCTGATACTTCAAGTCTTCTAACTGACCTTGATCGGGCGGTTGACACTCTTGTAGAGATGAAAAATATTTCAGAAACCGCTATTGGGTTGGCCTATTCAGCCTTGGTCCTTCAAGATCTTTCTTTAGCTAGGGAAGTTCGGGCTTTAGAGGAGCGCCTAGACGGAATGAAAGTCTCCTTGCAGACCTGGGTCCTTCGAGCAGCTGCTGATGACGTTGACCCATCTGAACTTCGCGGTTTGCTGCACCTGGCCGAAGCAGCAGAAGATATAGGCGATCAAGCGCTTCAAATAGTTTCTCTAGTTCTTGATCAAGAAGATGTGCATCCGGTGTTAGCGCTGGCTTTGGGCGATACTGATGATGTGGTCGTGCAAGTACCTATTGCTCCAGGGTCCAGCGCTGACGATGCCACGTTGGGGTCGCTCGGGTTAGCTGTAGATCCTGGATATCACGTCCTTGCTGTTCGTCGGGCGTCTGGCTACATATACAACCCAAGAAAAACTGTGACGCTAAGAGCAGGCGATGAACTGCTTGCTTCCGGACCGGAAGAAGGTCGCGAACGTTTGGCTGCCCTTTGCGGATACGCGATGGCTGTCGACGAAGAGACTGGGATGGTAGATCTCACTCCTGCAAGCTAAATCAGCTCTTGAATATTCACGTCTGAAGTCAACGGATTGGTAGGTTGGCTTTGATGTCGCTGTCAATACTTACTGTCCATGCGCACCCGGACGATGAGTCGTCTAAAGGTCCGGGAACGATCAACCTCTATGCCGCTGAGGGCATTCGCACAACATTGGTTTGTTGCACCGGTGGAGAAGAAGGAGACATACTCAATCCGGCTATGGAGCGCCAGGAAGTCAAGGACAACTTGGCTTCGGTTCGCCGGGCTGAGCTTGACTTAGCCGCGTCCATTATTGGTTATGACGAAGTTGTCATGCTTGGTTATCGCGATTCAGGCATGCCTGACAGCGAGGCGAATAAACATCCCGACGCTTTCGCAAATGTTGATCTAGATAGTGCTGTAGGAAAACTTGTTGCGGTTATCCGTCGCGTACGTCCTCAGGTTGTCATGACATACCCAGAAGTGCAGAACCGATATCCGCACCCGGATCATCTTCAGGTGACAGCGATCAGCATCCCGGCTTTTGAGCGAGCAGGTGACCCTGACTGGTATCCAGAAGCAGGAGAACCTTTCGAACCTTTAAAGCTGTATGCCCCTATCTGGTCAAAGCAAAGATTGTTGCTTACTCACCAGGCTTTTATTGACCGGGGACTTGAATCGCCATATGACGAAAAGTGGCTCTCTGGTAGGGATAGGGATGATCGGATTAATGCGATGATTCCGGTTGATAACGCAATTAGGAGAAAAGCTTTGCTGGCTCATGCCACTCAAGTTGACCCGGAATCTCCTTTTTGGTTTGGCTTGCCTGAAGAAGTTCAAGACGCTATTCATCCGTTCGAGGAATACATGTTGCTTCGTTCTCGTATTCCTACTGACGAACTTGAAGAAGATCTGTTCGCTGGGCTGCGCGGGACCGCTTAAGGTACGGATTGATGCAGTTCTTGAGCGAAGAGTTTGTCGCTGAGTGGGCGGCCTTAGAACGCCCTTTGTTCGGCGATTTATCGGCGCTCCTCGTCGCCAAAATTGATGAGACGCCAGAAGGCAAGGTCACTATTTCCGTAGAGTTCGCTGGTGGAGTTATTGAGAATGCGTATGTCGGTTCGGCTCGCGGTCGAGACCTTGAACTCGCGATGTCATACCAGTTGGCAGCTCAGCTTTTTCGTCATGAAGCCGATCCGGCATCTGAGTACATGAAAGGGAAACTCAAGATGAGTGGAGACATGAGGCTCTGGCTGAAATTACTGCCGGCTTGGCAAGCTCGAATTGATGACGCGGGGCCATCTGAGCTGATTGCACAGACGATTATTTAATTTTGTTTAGGCGACTGCCAGTTGACTCACACCCGTTGGATGATTGTCCCTGTTCCTAATCCACCGCCGCAGCACATCGTCACCAAACCAAATTCTTTGTCAGCGCGATGTAATTCGTGAAGTGCTTTAGTCATGAGAATTGATCCTGTTCCTCCGAGCGGGTGACCTAAGGCAATGGCGCCACCGTTGGGGTTGACTGAGTCCATATCAGGGTTCATTTCGCGAGCCCAGGCTAGAACTACTGAAGCGAAGGCTTCGTTTATTTCGACTACGTCGATATCGCTCATAGTCATCTGATTGCGTTCTAGGAGGTGATTGGTTGCTTCTATCGGTCCCGTCAGCATTAAGACAGGATCGCTTCCGACTAGACAAGTGTCGACGATGCGACCCAAAGGTTTCAGACCCTGTTCATCGGCTTTCTCGGCGGTCATCATTAGCACCGCTCCACTTCCATCACTTATTTGCGATGAGGCGCCAGCAGTATGGACGCCGCCGTCCATTACTGGACTCAACTGAGAAAGAGCTTCAAGAGTGGTTGGCCGAATGCCGCCATCTTTCGATACTCGTTGTGTTTCCCCCGTTGCAGTTCCGTCATCGTCTACTACAGGAACATTTACTTCGACTATTTGGGTGGCGAACCTGTCTTCGTCCCATGCCCTGGCAGCGTTTGACTGACTTCGGAGACCGAACTCATCGCACTCTTCGCGTGTGATGTTCCACTTTTTCGCCAATAATTCAGCGCCTTGAAACTGACTTGTGTATTCGTAATGCTCTTTATACCGAGGCGTTGCTGTTAATTGGCCCTTTTTGTATGAGGACCCCATCGGATTCCTCGTCATTGATTCGACGCCGCATCCGACGGCGCTATCAACTACACCGGAAGCTACTAAGCCGTAGGCCAGAGAAATCGCTTGTTGGCTAGAGCCGCATTGCGCATCGACAGTTGTTGCTGCAACCGTTAGGGGCATTCCTGCCGCGAGCCATGCAGTACGAGCAATATTTGCAGTTTGTTCACCCGCTTGGCTGACGCATCCTCCGACTACTTGGCCGATAGTGGAAGGGTCGACCCCACTCCGCTCAATCAGAGCCGTTTGCACCTCGCTCAGAAGGTCAGATGGGTGAATGTTGCTTAGTTCTCCGCCTCGGCGACCAACGGGCGAACGGACGGCTTCAACGATTACGATTTCAGACATGTACCAACCTTAGTCACGGCAGTTGTCTAAAACCTATGCTTTGGCGTATTGCCGAAATCGTGGCGGGTCGAGGTTTGTTGGGAAGCCCGTTAGCGAGTGCTACCTATGCCGCATCGAGATCAACTTCAGGTAGTAGCCGAGCGTTGGCTAATGCAGCTCTTGCGTCAGCGATACCTCTTCTTCCCAGGTCACGAGTCTCAAAGTTCAACTTTTGGTTGTTTCGTTTAGATTTTTTGGGAGTGATGTCAATAAGGCGTAACTGTCCTGTCATGTCTCTATTCTTGCCCTGGGGTGGGACAGTGAGACGTAAATTATTGACCGAAGTGCTAGCTCAATAGGTAAGTAGTGAAGTGACCTGGCTAGTGTCGAAGGCAGAGTGCTAACTGAATAAGGAATCTAGAAACAATGAGCTATCGCCACGGCATAACAGTTCCCTTCGACGCACCGCTAATTGAGCAGCGTGAGTTGTATAAGGAATTTGCTGACTTGGGATATACGGACTTATGGAGTTCGGAAGCCGATGGGGCAGATGGTTTCACCCCGCTGGTTCTCGCTTCTCAATGGGTGCCGCAACTTCGTCTTGGGGTAGCAATCATCCCGGCGTTTACTCGTGGCCCCGCCTTAATGGCGCAACACATAGCGTCAATGTGTGAGGCTGCTCCGGGACGGTTTGTGATGGGCATAGGTTCCTCTTCGAATGTGATCGTTGAACACTGGAATGGAATTCCGTTCGAAGAGCCGTATAAGAGAACGCGCGACATGGTTCGATTCCTACGTTCAGCGCTTACAGGTGACAAGGTGAGTCAAGAATTCGACGGATTCGAAGTCAAGGGCTTCACCTTGAGGAGGGTTCCGACAGAGCAACCCCCCATCCTGATTGCAGCTTTGCGAGCCGGGATGCTTCG
>MDTG01306888.1_pt1 | contig 15260 bp, 14 predicted proteins | sample 811421 | NCBI WGS metagenome assembly MDTG01 (sample SAMN05326645, study PRJNA326480) | marine metagenome | isolation source: seawater | place: Pacific Ocean: South East | collected 2011
ATATTTAACAATTGATTAAAAAATTCTTCTGAAACATGAAAACTGACAAAATCAAACCAAATTGATTTTTTAAAAATATCAGCCGAAAATAGCTCCAATGCATTAATTTGTAATCTTACATTTGATTTCGAAAATGAATACTTATTTTTAAGATATTCTATTATCAAGTTATAATCTTTTTCTAATAAATTATAAGTATGGTCATTGAATGAAGAGTTAATTACAAAGTGAGGGAAAGGATCAGAGTAATAATATTCTTTTTTAAAATTATTTAATATATTGAGTTCTGTCATCAAATTAAATTAGAGTTTTTTTTAACTGCAACTAATTCTAGTCTATATCCAAGTTTTATATTTGTATAATAAAAAGTATTATAGTTTTTTTTTAAAATTTTTTTTAAATTAAATAGCCTTTTAAAATAATTTAATTGAGAAAATATACTAGTTGGACGTTCTAGTTCAAAATTTATCACACTAGGTAAAAAATCATTATTCAAACATTTAATTATTACCATGTCAGCTACACCCTCGATATCAAACTTGAATAATTGATAAGTATATTTTCTAAATTTTGCGTACCTTAATACTGCTAATATACCGACAGTTTTAATTATTTCATATTTTGATTTGTCGGTATAAACATTGTCAAGAGATAAATTTGGATTATCTTTTTTTTCAAAAGGTTTGTAAATTTTCATTTTTCTACTTTCCGAATACAATGCTTTTTTAAAATAAAGAACTTTATTAGAGTTAAATTCATCTTTTAAATTAATTGTAAGTTCCGTAGGATCAAATAATATCATCTTAGATATATCAATTTTTTTTAGAATTAATTTTTCAAATTGTATATCTAATCCGATTCCACCAGATATAACTAAAATTTCTTTTTTATTTAAAATTTTAATCGGAAGGTAATAATTTGAGAATTCTACAAAATTATCATTTAACTTTTTAAAAGATATAACTTCAAATATTCTTAAGAATAATCTTAGTGGAAAAAAATAATATAAAGTTATACCAAATTTTTTTTCTATTTTTTTGATTAATTTGGTAGAAAAATAAGATAATTTATCAGTAAAATTTATAATAGAATCCATTTTTATATTTTCGAAAAAGTAACAATAGTATTGCTCCTGTTAATTTTTATTTGAATATTTTTTTCTAATTTTATCTTGTAAAATTTTATGAATTTTCTTATTTGATTAATATTGAATTTTACATACTTATTTTGATGAACCTCCGGACTATGAGATTCATAACTTCTTCCTAAGCAAGATTTATATAGTATATTTAATATATCACCTCTTGAACTATTTTTATTAAATATAAAAAAAATCAATATTCTTGAAATTGATACTTTAAATTTTTTTCTGAAATTCTCATATGCTGACTTAGAGTAATTCTTTTGAATAATGTCTTTTTTAATATGTTTTAATATTGACTTAATTACGTAAATACAAAGCTTTCTTTTTATTTTTTTTATAAAATTAATATCTTCCTTTTTAAACTTATTTTGGTTAATGTTTTTTATAATTAGATCAAATGCATTATTATTTGTTCCATACATTTCTTTGAGTTTATCCAATTTTTTTTTTAAGTTTTTATTGCGCTTTTTTTTATGGAGCAGTTTTGAAAATTTCTCTGAATTATCAAAGATATTGTTTTTAAACAGTTGAATAAAAGGATGATCTGATAACAAATATTTATGGATTTTATTTTTTGAATTATAATATACAAATGTATTGTTTCCTATTAGACTAGACTCTAAACTTACATTCTCTGGCTGACAAAAAACATTTGTTCCTTGTTTTAAATAAAAAAATATATCATTTTTAATATCAACTTTTACATTTTTATAATTTCCAAATAATCTGTTGTAGTACTTCATATTTTCCAAATCTGAAGGATAGGGTCTTACGTAAAAAAATTTTTTTGGGTTTTTTTTAATTAACTTAATTGCTAACTTTAAGAATTCTCTAGTATATAAATATAAAGCTTGCTCATCTATATTTTTTCTACCTGTAAAAATGTTTTTATTTAAATCATTAGTATTAAGTTGAATTTTTTTTTTATTTTTATATATCGAAGCAAAAATAGGTGAATTTAATGGTATCAAATTAAACTTTTTTTTTGATTTTAGTTCAAAATGGCCTTTTTCTTTTACTAAATTCATAAATGAGTATCTTAAATTACCTGTAATTTTAAATTTGGTGTTGAACGAAGCTAAAATTTTTTTATATTTTTTTTGAGTTTTTGAACTCATTACAAATAATCCATCCATATTATTAAAATGATATGTAGAAATAAAAGTTTTGCTTAACTCTTCAAAAAATTTACGTTGAAAAATTAAATATTCTTCTTCGTGTATTAAAAAATATTTGTGGTTAAAAAGATTTGCTATTTCAAGTAAAATTTCACTATTTCCCCAATAATCTTTATAAATATTTATTATATTTTTTTTTTCTAAATCATTTAAAAATTCATAAATTAATGGTTTGCTTAAACCAAGTTTTACTTTTTTAATTCCCTTTTGTTTTATAGCGCTTGCTGCTAAAAATAATTTGCCATAAAATTCAATTCTTTGTTGTTCAACATAAATATTAATCTGCATATAAATTAATCTTCGACTAAGTTTGAATATTGAAAATAGTGTTTTCCATTATGATTTTTGATTACATCTTTAGAAAAAAAATTAAATCTCAACAAATCTTTAAAAATTTTTTCTGGGATTAATTGATAATCTTTAATTTCATTCATTTCTCTGTATGGATATTTTATATTTGATTTATTAGATTCATTTTCATTATGTCCCCTTAGGTCTAAAAATTTATCTTTATTCATAAAATCTATTATAATAATTTTTCTTTCCATTGTTCCTGCTTGGTAAGATCCTCTATGTTTTGCGTTTGCGTCAAATAATGTACAGTCTCCTTTTTTGTGGTCAAAAATAATTTTTGCGGAGTCTGTTAAAAATAAATTAATATTGAAAGACATTCTCATCTCTTCAAATATGCTTGGAAAATATTTTTTTTTATGGGTTCCGGGTTTGTAAAATGTTGGAATTGAACCATCGCCATCAACACAAATTAAAAGATTAAGTTTATGACCTAAATTATCCGTATGCCAACATTCAGAAACTGATTTGCTAAGTTTTGATGTCTTCATCACTGCAAAATTGACTAAAATGTAATTATCTCCAAGATATTCTTTGATAGATTTTTCATACTTATTCTCAATAAATTTTAATAAATATAAAAATTTCTCATCAAACAAAAATTGATTTTTTTCATAAAATTTATTGAAATGATATAAATCTTCTTTTGATAATAAGTTTCTGTTTATTTTGTAACCATTTTTAATAAAAGCAAAGTCTGATTGATTAATGCTGTAGTTTAATTTTGCATCATGTTTTAAAATATTTTTATAGTATCCTAATCTATTTAAATAACTTTTTAAGGGGTTTTTTAATTTACTATAGATTTTTTTTATAATCATTTTATTTTATTAAATTATAAGATTATTTAATATAGCGTTCAATTATTGAACAGTCAATAAAGTTTTTGTTATTGAAAATTACAATATTAAAAATGGATATTTTCAAATGTCTAGAAAAGGCAATTTTTTAAAAAATGTCTTAGATTTTGTTACTTAAGAATTAAATTATTAAAATAAGATATTGACTGTTCAATGATTGAACAGTATCTTCCTCTTCATGAGAGAAAATCCTGATGATTTAAATATTTTGAGAAAGCTTCAAAATCAACCTGATTCTACACAAAGAGAAATTGCTAAAGACTTGGGTCTAAGTCTTGGAAAGTTAAATTATTGTTTAAAAGCTCTCAGACAAAAAGGGTACATAAAAATTAAAAATTTTAAAAAAAATAAGAATAAATTAAACTATATTTATGTTTTAACGCCCAAAGGTATTGATACAAGAATAAAACTAACAATAAGTTTTATGAAAAGAAAATTCAAAGAGTATGACGAGCTTAAAAGGGAAATTAAAAGTTTAAAACAAAAATGATAATAAACAAAAATGATTAAAAATAAAATATTTAACAATAAAAGTATTCTTATCACCGGTGGAACAGGATCTTTTGGAAAAACTTTTACAGAGATAGTTTTAAAAAAATTTAAGCCACGTAGATTAATTATTTTTTCTAGAGATGAGTTAAAACAATCAGAAATGGCAAAAAAATTCCCTAATACTAAATATCCATGCATGAGATATTTTATTGGTGATGTTCGAGATGTTGATAGATTAAAGATGGCAATGAATGGAGTAGATTATGTTGTGCATGCAGCCGCCCTAAAGCATGTTGACTCATCTGAGTATAATCCTATTGAATGCGTAAAAACAAATGTTGGTGGAGCAGAAAATGTAGTGAATGCAGTTATTTCTTCCGGAGTGATGAAAACTATTGCTCTTTCGACTGATAAGGCATCTGATCCAATAAATTTATATGGATCAACTAAATTAACATCTGATAAAATTTTTGTATCTGCAAATAATATTACTGGAGTAAAAAATAAAATTTTTGCAGTCGTTAGATATGGTAATGTAATTGGATCAAGAGGTTCGGTAGTTCCTTTTTTCAAAGAAAAGATGAAAGAAAGTAATACACTTCCAATTACTCATCTAGAAATGACAAGGTTTTGGATTACTTTAGAAGATGCGGTAAAATTTGTTATTGATTCTTTCTTAAGAATGAAAGGAGGAGAAATTTTCCTGCCAAAGATACCATCAGCTAAGATTACTGATTTGGCTAAATCAATCTCACCTAAAGCAAAATTTAAGTTAGTTGGGATAAGGCCGGGAGAAAAATTGCACGAAAAAATGTGCTCGATTAATGAAGCGCGTTTAACACTAGAATTTAAAAAATTCTACTTAATCAAACCAACTATTACTTTTTTCGAAAGAAATATTAATTACAGTAAAAACTCTTTGGGTGAAAAAGGAAAAAGTGTATCAAAAAATTTTGAATACAGATCTGATAATAATAAAGATTTTCTTACAATAAACCAGTTAAAAAAAATAATTAAAAATTTTTAAAAATATAAAAATGATACCTTATGGTAAACAACATATTGATAAAGCTGATATAACTTCGGTATCTAAAGCTCTAAAGAATGAATATTTAACTCAAGGTAGTCTAGTTGAAAAATTTGAAAAATTAATTTCAAAATATGTTGGGTCAAAATACGCTGTCGCTGTCTCTAGTTGCACAGCAGGATTACATCTATCTGCAAAAGTTTCAGGTTTAAATAAAAATAATCAATTATTAACTTCTGCTAATACTTTTGTTTCAACAGCGAACTCTGCTTTATATTGTGGATCAAAAGTTGTGTTTAGTGATATTGAGCCACATACTGGAAACATGTCGATTGCAGATATTGAAAACATTTTAAAAAAAAATAAAAAAATTAAGGCTTTATCACCTGTTCATTTTGCAGGTGTGCCCTTAAATATGCAAAAAATTAGAAAAATATCAAAAAAATATAAGCTATTTGTTTATGAAGATGCCGCACATGCGCTTGGTTCAAGATATATGGATGGATCACGTGTAGGTAATTGTAAATACTCAGATTTAACTGTCTTTTCATTCCATCCTATTAAATCAATAACTACAGGGGAAGGAGGCGTAATTACTACTAATAATAAGAAAATATACGAAAAATTAAAAAGATTAAGATCACACGGTATTGAAAAATTAAAAAATAACTTTGTTTCAAAAGAAAATTCATCAAACAATAATAAAAATAGTCCTTGGTACTTTGAAATGCAAGAACTTGGTTACCACTATAGAATTACTGATATTCAATGTGCTTTGGGAATTAATCAACTAAAAAAAATTAATAAATTTATAAAAAAAAGAGAGTCTATCTCAAAGAGATATGATCTTGCTTTTAAGAATGTATCAAACTGTAAAATATTGCAGAAAAATTTAAAGAATTGGAGCAGCCATCATCTTTATGTGCTTAAAATTGATTTTAATAATATAAATATTAGTAAAAGTGAGTTTATGAACAAACTTAAAAAAAAGGGAATTATAACTCAAGTTCACTATATTCCAGTTTATTTACATCCATTTTACAGAAGTAAAAAAGAATCTAAAAAGAAATTAAAAAATACTGAAGAGTATTACGAACAAGCATTATCAATTCCAATTTATTATGACCTTAAAAAAAAAGACCAAAAATACGTAATAGATAATATTAAGAAAATAATAAAATAAAAATGAAAAAAGTATGCATTTTAGATTATGGATCAGGAAATGTAGCATCGGTATATAATTTAATTAAATTTTTAAAATTTAAATGTATAATTTCAAATCAAGTTTCGGAAATCAAAAATTCTTCTCATATAATATTGCCAGGGGTTGGTGCATTTGGAGAGTCCATAAAAAAAATAAGAAATCGATTACCTTTAGAGATTTTAGAAAAAGAAATTTTACTTAAAAAAAGACCCTTTCTTGGCATTTGTGTAGGTATGCAAGTTTTAGCTGAAAAAGGTGAAGAATTTGGATCTCACAAAGGTCTTGGATGGATAAAAGGTAAAGTTATAAAACTTAAAGCTAAAACGTTGCCGCACATTGGGTGGAATAATTTACTGATCAAAAAAAAAGAAAGTTCAATTATCCAAGGTATAAATAATACAGATGACTTTTATTTTGTTAATAGTTTTCATTTTGACGTAAAAGAAAATAAAAGTATTATTTCAAAAACATCTTATACACAATCATTTTGCTCAATAGTTCAAAAAAATAATATTATTGGTGTGCAATTCCATCCAGAAAAAAGTCAAGATTCAGGTAAAAAGTTATTAATTAACTTTTTAAATTTATAATGAAAAAAAAGAGAATAATACCAGTTCTTTTAATTAAAAATGGTTTTTTAGTACAAAGCAAAAACTTTTATAATTATCAAAACTTAGGCAACCCTATAAAGGCAGTACAAAGATTGAGTGAATGGGGTTCAGATGAGCTCATTTATTTGGATATTACTAGAGATAATAAATACGACATTAAAAGAGATGATTTAAAATATAAAAATAATCATAATTTTTTGGAAATTATAAAAAAAGCTGCTAAATTTACTTTCATGCCAATGACAGTTGGTGGTTTGATTAAAGATTTAAAAGATGTTGAAACAAGATTAAAAATTGGTGCTGATAAAATTTCTATAAATTCTGCAGCATTAAAATCTCCAAATTTAATTCAAATTATTGCAAAAGAATTTGGATCCCAGTGTTTGGTCGTTTCTATAGATGTTAAGTTTGAAAATAATTCATTTGAAGTTTATTCAAATGGAGGAACTAATAAAAGTAATTTCAAGCTTAAAGAATGGCTTAAAGTTGTCTGTGATAATGGAGCCGGTGAGATTTTGTTAAACTCAATTGATAGAGATGGGTCTAAAACAGGATATGACTTTAAACTTCTCAAAGAGGCTAAAAAGTTTTCTAAAGTACCTGTTATAATTTGTGGAGGTGTAGGGAAATGGAGTCATTTTTACGATGCTTTCAAAAAAAGTGATATTGATGCTGTAGCAGCAGCGAATATTTTTCATTATAATGATCAAAGCGTATATTTGGCTAAAAAATTCCTATACGAAAAAAAAATTAATGTAAGAAAACCGATTTTATTAAATTTATAATTATGGTGGAAATGACTTATTGTAAAAAATGTTTGTACCCTTCAATAGTGGTAAACTTAACATTAAATGCTGATGGTGTTTGTAGTGCTTGCTTAAGTCACGATAAATTTTTAAAACTTCCTAAAATTTTCTGGGAGCAAAGAAAAAAAAAATTAAAAAAAATTTTGCTTAAAAATAAAAAAATTATTAAGTCAAATTATGACTGTTTAATACCTGTAAGTGGTGGAAAAGATAGTTATTTTCAAACTCATGTAATTACTCAAGAATTTGGTCTTAAACCTCTGCTTATGACTTATGACGGAAATAATTGGTTGCCAGAGGGGGAATTTAACCGAAATCAGATGAAAAATAAGTTTGATGCAGACCATATAATGTGGAGTCCAAGCGTTAAAGTTTTAAAAAAATTGAATCGTTTAGCATTTTATAAGATGGGAGATATGAACTGGCAGGCTCACTGTGGTATTTTTACTGCGCCAATCATTAATGCAGTGAAATTTAAAATACCTCTAATAATTTGGGGTGAAACTGAGTGGGATATATCTGGCATGTATGATCCTGATGATTATGTCGAATTTAGTGCTAGAAGTAGACATGAACATTCACTAAGAGGTTTTGAATGGTACGAATTTTTAAATAAAGATCCAAAAAATAGGTTAAGTGAAAAAGATCTTATATGGGCAAAATATCCATCAGATGAAGAAATATTAAAAATTGGTGTTAAAGGAATTTATATAGGTAATTTTTTCAAATGGGATGGTAAAAGAAATGCAGAATTGATGAAGAAAAAATATTCATGGAAAGAGAGTAAACTTCCTTTTGAACGCACATACAGAAGATTTTCAAATTTAGATGATAGATATGAAAATGGTGTTCATGATCTAATGAAATTCATAAAGTTTGGTTATGGAAGATGCTCAGATCATGCTTCTAAAGATATTAGAAATGGTTATATGAAAAGATCAAAAGGGGTCGAGCTTGTAAAAAAATATGATCACGTAATTTCGAAAGACTTAAAACATTGGTTGAATTACGTCGAATTGAAAGAGAATATTTTTTGGAAGGTAGCGGATAAATTTCGTGATCCAAGAGTTTGGTGGATCAAAAATAATCAATGGTACAAGTATAATCTTTGGGGTGGTTATTCCCCATACAACGATATTTATCTTAATAAGGATGAAAAAGAAAAATTTAATTCTAGAAGAAAAAAACTATTAGGAAATTAAAAATGATTATATTGGGTATTTCTTGGGGGTTTAATTCAAGTTGTTGCTTGATGAAAAATGGCAAAGTACTAGCAGCACAACAGGAAGAACGATTTGTGAGAATAAAAAATTATTGCACGTGGCCTGGAAACGCTATCAAATCTTGCCTTAAGATTTCTAATATAAAAAAACAGGATATTGATGCAGTTGTTTGGGCGGGGGAAGATTCCCTACTCCCTCATTATTTTCTCACTAACAGATACTCAAATTTTTCTTATGAGGATATGGTTAATGAACAATACAATTATTGGTATCCAAAAATTTATAAAAAAAAATTTGTAAACTATATATCTTTATTTAAAAGAAAAATAAATTTAAACCAAGCGCCTGGAAAAAAATTGCTTAAAAAATTAAAAAAAAATTGGAATAATAAAAAGGGTCATGAATTGATGCACCATTTGAGATATCATCTCGTTGAAAAAGAATTAGGCATAGGAAAAGATAAAGTTTTTTTTGAAGAACATCATAAATGTCATTCATTTTATTCTATGGCAAAAAATTACAACCAAAATAAAAAATTCTTAATATTCACTTTAGATGGTTCAGGTGACAAAGGTATTAATTGCACGGTTTCTACTTTTTCTAAAAATAAAATTAGAAGAATATTTGAAACTAAAAATTTTATTTTAGGACGAATTTATCGACATATAACTTTATTACTTGGTATGAAGTGGGGAGAGCATGAATATAAGACTATGGGTTTAGCTCCTTATTCTAGCGAAAAATACTCTAAAGGTGCATATGAGATATTTGATAAATCTTTAAAAATAGTAAATTCTAATAAAGTTATTGCAAAAGTAAAAGATTGTTATTTTTATTTTCAAAAACCTTTGTCATATTTCAGATTTGATGGAATTGCTCAAGGTCTTCAAAAATTTGCAGAGAAAAAAATTTTGAGATGGTTTAATTTATGGATAAATAAAACAAATATTAGAAACATATGCTATTCTGGTGGAGTGTCTATGAACGTTAAAGCGAATCTTGAAATTAGTAAAATTAATAAAATAAAAGGACTCACGGTAATGGGATCGGGAACCGATGATTCTTTATCGATAGGTGCATGTTATTCTTATGCAAATCGTGTAGGTCAAAAAGTAGAGCCATTAAAACATCTTTATCTAGGTTATAAAATTGATTCTAATGAGTTGAAAAAATATGTAAAAAAAAACAAAAAATATAAAATTATTAATAACCCAAGTAATAAACTTATATCTAAACTATTGTTTGAGGGTAAAATTATAGGAAGATGTAAAGGAAATATGGAATTTGGTGCTAGAGCTTTAGGAAATAGGTCAATTTTGGCAGATCCATCCTTACCAGATACTATTAAAAAGATTAACCAAAAAATAAAATCCAGGGATTTCTGGATGCCTTTTGCTCCATCCGTATTAGAGGAAGATGCAAAAAAATATTTTAAAATAAATCCTAATTGTGATTATACACAAATGTCAGTTTGCGTCGAATCCTTAAGGGATACTTCAAAAATCATACCAGCAGTATTACATCCAGCTGATAACACGGCAAGAATTCATTTAGTCAAAAAAAAATTAAATTCTGACTATCATGATCTTATCAAGTCATTCAAAAAATTAAGCGGTCACGGAGTTTTGTTGAATACGTCATTAAATTTACATGGAAAGCCAATAGCAAAAAATACTAAAGATTGTATTGAGATTTTAGATAATAGCGACATAGACGGAATACAAATAGAGAGTATTTTGTTTTTAAAAAAGAATTAGATTTGACGACAGTAAATTTTGCGATCTCAATACAAGTCATCATCTATGTTAGATGTAGATAAGACACATTCTTTGCAAATATCATTCAATTGATAATTACCATCTTTATGCATTTTTCTTAATGATTTCATTTCATCACTATCCCATGTTTCCTTGATAGTTTTTAATTTCAAACTCTCTAAATCAATATTATTTAAGTTTTTCTCTTTAGATATTTCTGTTTCCGATTTTAATCTTGAAATTGGGAGTTTTGCGCCAAAGAATGTACAACAAGGTAGAATTGTGCCATCATATCTTACCGTAAGATGATAGAAAGGCTGAGCACAGTTAAAAACTTTATCGCTTTTTGAATCTTTATTTACATCCATAATACTTACTAAATCCTGTATACCAATACAGTCAGATTTATCTTTCCAAAAATTAATGAAGTCATTTAATTCATGTTCATTTATTTTTGTTCTTACAAAATTTACTCTCATTGTTGGTAATTCTTTTTTTGAAGAATTTCTAAGCTTGATGAAATTCAAAGTATTTTTAACTACAAGATCAAAATCACCCCCTTGACGAACTTTATCAAATGTATCTTTTGTAGTAGCATCTATTGAAACTTGTATTCTTGTTAAACCTGAATTTAATATTTCATTGCTTATTTTGGCACTCAGTAATGATCCATTAGTGCTAAAGTAGACATCTAATACACCTGCATCTTTAGCATAATTAATAAATTTAATGATATCTTTTCTTATTAAAGGTTCGTTTATATAATTTAATCTAACTGATTTTAAACCATTTTTCACACCATCATCTATTATTTTTTTATAAACACTAAAATCTAACCAAGTTTTTTTTCCTCTGTTTGAGGCATTTTCTACTGACCATGTGCACATTTTGCAGGAAAAATTACAAGAATAATTTAATTCAAAGTCAATTTGCAATGGATGTTTTGGAACTATTTTTAACTTGGACGCAAGCTCCCACTGCTTTCTATACTCGTCAAACTTTTCTTTGTCTGAATGTTTTCTTACTATAGAGTGAACATCTTTGCCTAAAATAGTGGTAATTTCTTTTTTTTCTGACTTTTTTATTACTTTTATCATTTTAACACAATTAGTAGAAGTTTAATATAAAATCTTCCATTAAACAATTTATTTTTCATTTTACATTTTATAAGCGGTAATTTCCACGATTTTACCTAAATTATTAAATCTAATTTTGTCTAAAATTTTTATTTTAATTTTTCTAGAGATTAATACTAATTCCACAAAAAAAGTATTATTAGAACTATATATGTTATTAATTTTTATTTTAATATACTTTAAATCTTTAAAAATCTTTTTATTAAAATTTATAACATGAAATATTCCTTTTACTGAATTATTCCAATCTTTTAAAATTATATTGTTTGCAAACATAATTGACAATTTTTTAATATCTTTTTTTTCAAAATATTTAAAGTATTTTAATAATTTTTTTTTATTCTTATTTTTTTCTTTATTTCTATTACAAATTTTCAATAATTTTTGGTAACTAATTTTTTGACCGGTATAAATATAAAATTGTTTGATTAGCTGATTTAAACTAATAAAGTCCCCTGATACATATTTTATGTTATATTTTCTAGCAAGTTTTATAAATTTTGTTTCAGATGGTTTATTTACAAAATCAATAATATATTTACTTGTTTGTAAAATTTTGATTGGTACTGGTAATTTATTTTTCATACCATCCATGCCCAATGGTGTACAATTAATCACTAAATCAAAATTTTTATTATCAATAAAATTAGAAATATTTATAACTTTATATTTTTTTGCAATTATTAAATTTTTTCTTTTATTTCTAGAGATAAAAAAAATATTTTTAAATTTAAAAACATTATTTAAAGCATAAATAGAAGTTTGGGCAGCTCCACCACTGCCCACAACTAGTATTTTAGCGCTCTTTTTTATTTTTAAATACTTTATACTCTGTATTATTCCGTTCAAATCAGTATTAAAACCGTAAAGCTTTTTTTTTTTTAGCATAACGGTATTAACAGCACCAATCTTTTTTGCTGATTCTTCTACTTTAAATAGGTGCTTAATTATTTTTTCCTTAAATGGCATTGCAACACTAAAACCACTAATGTTCAATGATTTAACGCTCAAAATAAGATCTTTTATATTTTTAATTTTAAAAGATTTATAAATTGAGTTAATTCCAAAATAATTAAATAAAACTCCATATATCTTTGTTCCAAAATTACCGGGCTTCGATCCTATAGAAATATAAACTTTGGTATTTTTATTAATCATTTTTTTAACTCTTTATTTAAACAAAGTATACCCAAGGAATACAAAAATTTATCAAATGGGAAATTATGAAGAGGAGCCATATTCAAGTAGATTATACCAGTCAATATTTTTATTTTAGCAAGATCAATTTTTCTATCTTCAATATATTTTTCATAGTATTTTAATAATTTAAAAGTATCTTTCTTAAAAATAATTTTAATATTTCCATTTTTTTCTTTAAATGAAAATTTATTTTTTTTAATATGTTTATAGTTTAATAAAATTCCTCCATACAATTTTGCTAAATCATAATATAGATCACCAACCTCAATAGATTTATCAAATTCATGTCGCCAATCAATTAGTTTAAATTTACCTTTTCCGTATATCACATTATCAAACTGGAGATCTCCATGTATAAAGGTTGGTGTACCTTCAAAAATTTTCGTATGCCATATTCTTTTATTAATAAATTCAAATGGTTTTACACTTATATTATTTACTTTTTTTATCTTAAAATTTTTGTATTTTTTCTTAAAAATACCTATCCTTTTCAAGGTTTTTTTTTTGTAAAAGTTTCTACATAATTCGGTTATTTTTTTTCTTTTAACTTTTTTTCTCCACAAATCTTTTTCTAAAAAAATTAAAAATTTTTTAAAAATTTGTAAATTATTTTTCTCATATAAAGTTTTGCCATTTACAAAATCATATGAATAAAAGTTACCCATTTTTTTAGTAATCGGAAACACTATTTTATTCATCTTAGATTTAGAGACTCTTTGATTAATTACGTTAATATCGGTAAAAAATTTGATAATTTTCTTATTCTTAATAATGTAAATTTGTTCATTAGTTTTACTGAAGTCAAAATTTTTCTTTTCGTTAATCAAATTTAAATATTTTTCAAAAGTTCCAAAATCTTTCCATTTAATTTTTTTTTCATAAAGAGATTTACTTTCAATTAAATTCTTTAATCCATGTGAAATTTGCAAATTTTTAACTTTATTTTGATTATCTGAAATACCTTTCCAAAATAATTTATAATCTTTAATATGACAAATTCCTGTGAAAGATTTTTGATTGAACCTAGTGTATTTCTTTTTTTCTGAATAATTAATAATTTTATTTCTTATAATTTCAAAATTACAATAATCTCCAGAAATTTTTTTTTCTACTTTTGAAACTGCAGCCCAATTGATTTTCGAATTAAAGTTTACTTTACCATCTAAAATTGTATCACATGAAGTAAAAATAAATGGACGCATGAGATATTTTTTGCATTGCAACAATGACAATCCTGGACTTGATCCAAGTCCGTTATAATTTTTAACATGAACAAAATGAATAGACTTCAACTTTTCTGGATGCGCTAATTTTATGTATGACACCACTTGTTCAGACTTATATCCTAAAGATATAATGAATTGAGTACTATTAGAAAATTGATTGAATATGTGAGATATTAAAGCTTTGTTTTTGTAAGGTAAAATAGCTTTATTGTACAACTTACCAAGTTGGTGCATTCTAGACCCTATACCAGAAGTTAAAATACAAACTGTTTTTGTCAATTTTTATGCTCTTTTTTTATCAAACCATCTGATCTTTTGCTATCATCTGAAACTCTTATAACATCATCTAGTTCTGGAGTTGAGGCTTCATATAAAGTTAAGTTTGATATTGCTTTTATTCTATGGAGGGTATTTGGATTAACACTTATTTTACTTATAGACTTAATTTTTAGATTGCCCAAATCTTTTTCTTTCACTCTAAGGTTACTTACTTTAGGATTTTTTTTGTAAATGAGTTTAGCTGTACCATTATAAAGTAAATTTGTTTCCTTTTTTTTTACATGATACTGCAAACTTGTTCTAAAACCTTTTTTTAAAAAAATCTTTTTAAAAGAATAATTTTTATGCCTTCCATTTAACCAAAGCTCGTACCCCCACGGCTTAGTTACTTTATAAATATTTTTATAGTTTGTAAATTTTGTAATTTTATGTTTTATTTTACTTTTTTTTGTCCCGACAATTAGTATCTCTAACATGCTATTAATAGACCTAATTTTTGCAAAACTATTTTCAAACTGAAAGACTTCACCACCTTTAAGTGAATATCTTTTATTATTTATAAATATTATATTTCTTTTGCTAGATTTAATTATGTGAATGGTAAATGATTTTAGTTTTTTAATAATAGTTATTTTATTTGGTTTAATTTTTTGAAAATAATAGCTGTATTTATTATCTGCTATTTTTTTGTATTGTTTAAATTTAATTTTTTTTTCTACAATATTTTTTCCAAATGTGAGCATAATCAAATTTTATATTTATTTAA
>MDTG01094765.1_pt1 | contig 15259 bp, 13 predicted proteins | sample 811421 | NCBI WGS metagenome assembly MDTG01 (sample SAMN05326645, study PRJNA326480) | marine metagenome | isolation source: seawater | place: Pacific Ocean: South East | collected 2011
ACATTGCTGGAGTTGCAATTGCTATTCATTATGGAGGGCCAGGTGCACTATTTTGGATGTGGGTCACTGCCTTTTTTGGTATGGCAGTTAAATATACCGAGTGTACTTTAGCTGTGAAATATAGAGTACAAAATAGTGATGGATCAGTCTCTGGTGGTCCCATGTACTATATCGAAAAAGGTCTTGGCGAACAGTGGAAATGGTTAGCTATTTTCTTTGCAGCCATGGCCGTTATATGCTCTTTCTTAACTGGAAATGCCGTACAGGCGAATACCGTAGCTGACACAATGAGTTCCACTTTTCTTATACCAGGTTGGATAACAGGACTTGCAACTGCTACTATTGTTGGCTTCGTTATTGTTGGTGGTATAAAACGTATCGGTCGAGTAACTGCGAGTTTAATGCCCATAATGGCGCTTATATACGTTTTTGGAGCGCTCATTATTTTGTTATTAAATACCGATAAAGTATTACCTGCATTCGGGATAATAATTGAGTATGCATTTACGCCTAAAGCTGGTGCTTTTGGTGTTGGTTCTGGTTTGTTTTTGACTACCTTAGTGTGGGGTATTAAACGAGGATTGTTTTCAAATGAGGCTGGTCAGGGTTCGGCGCCTATTGCTCATGGAGCGGCAAAAACTAAAGAGCCGGTTCGAGAAGGGGTAGTTGCTCTCTTAGAACCCTTTATTGATACACTTGTTGTATGTACAATGACTGGTTTGGTCATCGTGAGTACAGGGGTATGGGAACAAAAACATCCGACTGTTTTTACATCCAATGCCATTGAAGCTAGTTTTGAAATAAATGATGAAAGTAACATTTTAACTATTTCCAACGGAGTTCCAGTTAATGGCGAAATTCTTCGCAATGACTACTCTTATGGAGAATTTTATACCGATATGGGCAGAGAAGAACTATTTAGTGGTCAAATTGTACTATTAGAAAGTGGAACTGTAACAATTAAAACTTTAACCGGAGAAAACTTAGGAGAGCTTCAAACAAGTATTGTTGAAAATGGGGCCCCCCTAACTGCATTAGCTTTTGAGAAAGGGCTCTCGCCCCTATTCTCAGGTGGTAAATATATTGTCACCATTTGCGTCATCTTATTTGGGGTTTCTACTGCGATTTCTTGGAGTTATTATGGTGATAGATCAATTCAGTACTTAGCTGGTGATTCTTCAGTTATTTATTACAAAATTGTGTACTTGGTTATGCACTTCCTAGGAGCAATTTTAGCCCTTGAAACGGTTTGGGCAATTGGAGATATTGCCTTAGGTCTTATGACATTTCCTAACATAATTGCACTTTTTGCTCTATCAGGTATGGTTGCAAAAGCAACAAAAACTTATTTTGACTCCTATAAAGCTAACCAAGGGACAGAATGATATGCCTAAAAATAAGTACCTGCAGATAATAGAACATCCCCTGGTTCTTCTCTACATTACAAAACTTAGAGATCAAAACTCTGAAGTACAAGTATTCAGAGAAGCAATGGACAAATTAGGGGGTATTCTTGGATATCATGCACTTTCACATGTTAGCACCAAAGATGTGCAGGTTCAAACACCCCTAGAAATTACTTCGGGTATGAAATTGAATAAAACCGTTTATGTAATTCCTATACTCCGAGCAGGTTTAAGTTTGGTACAAGGAATACTGTATTTTGTACCTAATGCCAAAGTTGGCCACATAGGAATATACCGCGATCATCAAACTCATGAACCTATCAATTATTATGACAATTTACCTGACGGTCTGGATAATGGAACCTGTATCGTTGTTGATCCAATGCTTGCCACAGGCGGTAGTGCATCACACGCTATTAGTTATCTAAAAGAAAATGGAGCTAATGATATTGTTTTTACTTGTGTAATTGCAGCACCAGAAGGTATTAAAAAAGTACATACCGATCATCCCGATGTCCCAATTGTCACCTCCTACCTCGATCGCGAGTTAAATGATCAGGCATATATTCTACCTGGACTTGGTGATGCGGGAGACCGGTATTTTGACACCACTCCATTCTAACTATTTGCTGTGAAAGTCTTTCAGATTGCAAATAATACGTTTATAGTATTTGCCTTATTTAGTGTAGTACTGCTATCCTGCCAGGATTTATCTGAATTTGATACCAAACAGATTGATCAGGTATTACATGCAGATAAAATTGGGTCTTCTGAAAGCTGGGGCTTTCGCCTTAATTTAATTGATGAAGGACGAAAAGTGCTCGATTTAGAGGCTAATTATGCAAAATTTGTGGAAGATAATCAGGAAAGCTTTACCGAAATTTCAGGCCCTATTTTGATTAATGTATATAATGAAGAAACTGGTGACTTACAGAGTATTATAACCTGTGATAGTGCTCTGTATAGGTCATCAGTTGGAGTATTTGAAATGTTTAGTAGTGTTAAAATTAACACTACGCAGAAGAAAATTTTACGTTCTGACTATCTTAAATGGCAGCGTTTTCAAGATCGAATGAGTACTCCCTTGTTTGTTACCTTTATCGCTCCCCCAGATAGTATTTCTGCTTTGGGTTTTGAAGGAAATACTGATTTAAGTGAGTACACCTTAAATAAAGGAGGAGGTACTGTTGTCATTGATTAGGCATAGAGAATACCCTCCAATAAAATCCTCCAAGATATCTTCGAATCCACAAAAGGGTTTGTTCCTTTATGTTAGCTGGTTTATGATCTTGCTTTGTGTGATTTATAGTCCACTGAAAGCACAAAATATTGTCGAAATATTGCGCTTTGAATCAGCGGAACGAAGTATATACAATCAAGAGCCCGTTCAACGATTAATTCAAGCTCGCCTCACTGTAGACGGTTTGACTATGGTATGTGATACAGCTTACAGGCACCTTAATCGGAGTGAATTACTAGCTATTGGTAACATAGAAATTAAAACAGAAGATGCTATTATTTGGACCGATTCGCTTCGTTATTTTACTAAGAACGAACAAAGTCTTCTTAGAGGTCGAGTGATAATAGAGCAAGAAAATACACGTTTATTTGGCACAGCAGTAGATTATAATTTCGAAGAAAAAATTGCTGATTTTACCCAAGGAATTAAACTTATAGACAGTACGGGAGTACTTACTGCTAGTAAAGGTAATTACTTCGAAGATCAAGACAGTGCTTTATTTATTAAGAATGTTCAATTACTCACCGAAAAAGAGTATGCAGAAAGTGACTTCATGATCTTAGCACGCAAATCTAAAAAGAGCTATTTATCAGGCAATGTCCTCATTGATAATCTCACTGAGCAGCAGCGTATTCGAGCCGATTCAATCTACGCTGACTCAACAGGCTTCCGCCAACTCATTGGAAATGCAGTTATACGAACAATAGACTCCCCAGTCAATGATACCCTTGATAATCAAACTCCGGAAATCACCCCCAATATCGAATCAGATACGACCTTTGTATTTGCTCCATATATCAACATATATGATCAGGATAGTACCTTTATTTTTCAAAGTGATTCACTGAGCCAGAGTTGGAGTACAAACTTCTCTACCCGTTCGGATAGTTTGAAATATGTATCAGAATTCGAACAATTTACCCTAACGGGTCAACCTGTTGCATGGTATGATAACACGGAACTAAGTGCCCAAACCATCATTGCTAAAATCGATAGCAGTGAATTAAGTATTCTATATTTACTTCATGATGCATTTGTAACTGTTAGAGAAAAAGAATCGGGCCGTTTCAACCAGTTAAAAGCTGATACCGTCGTCACTCGCTTTGTAGACGGAAGCATTCATACCATGACCTTAGAGCCAAATGTAACCATTCTATATTTTACGCAGAATGAAGAGAATCAAAATGATGGTGCAATTGAATTGAATACTCCCCTAGCGAACATTCGTTTTGTAGAGGATGATATTGATGAATTATCCACTGCTGCTTCACAAGGCTTCGTTTTTGAAGAAGATAGCAGTCTGTCTCTACGCAGACTAGAGGGTTTCCATTGGAATCCAGATAGTCGTACTGAAAAGCCTTTTCTTAGTTTAGAGTACCGATTTACTAAGGTAGCTAGTCAACCTCCGTTTTCTTTGCCTCCTCGATATCAAAAGTATGTAAACGAAAAAAAAAGTATTGATTTTAATCCAAGATAATCAAATAATATTGTAATGGATGTACTTAAAATTTTTTCCACTTTCCTGTTTCTTAGCCTAGTTGCTTTATTTGGGGCTATTAGCTGCAGTAATTCCCCTGAAATAAATATAGATACCGCTGCAAGTGAATCTACCCTACCTTTAACAGCAAAAATAGAGGTTGAATCTTACTCAGATTGGATAATTCTATATGATGCCCAAACTCATGCTTCTATGGATGCATGGACTGGGTTTAACCAAGAAGCAATATCCAAAAAATGGGAAATTATAGACGGATTACTCACTATTTCTAAAGAAGGAAATGCAGTAGACAAAAATACCGGTTTTGGCCAGTCAATTGTGAGTAAAGAGCTCTTTGATAACTTTGAGTTAGAAGTTCACTACAGAATGTCCCCAGGTGCGAATAGCGGTATTATGTATCATGTAACTCAGGCGAACAACTATAAAGATGACTATGAAACAGGACCTGAATATCAATTGCTGGATAACCAGTTAGCACCCTCTGAATCACTCCCCCATCGACAAGTGGCTTCATTATACGATATGTATGCCCCCAAAACATCGTCACACCTACCTGCGGGTCAATGGAATGTAGCGGGGATAAGAGTGCTTAATAGTGAAGTTGAACACTGGTTAAATGAAGAATTCGTCCTTCAGTACAATCTTAAAAGTGACGATTTTATTCAGCGTAAAATAGAAAGTAAGTGGCATGATGATTCTGACTGGGCTATGGCAGGAATTGGACATATCTCCCTTCAGGATCATGGGGATAAGGTCGAATTCAAGCGCGTTGCGGTTCGACGAATTAAATAAAAAACCCATCACTCAATCCTTCTAATAAACATCCTTTTATTTAAGCTAATAGTTATGGTCTGATTTGATGCTGGCTTACAGGCTGTTGTTGGCTGAGACAGTGGAGCGCTCCTAAACCACATACTAGTTCACGGGCATGAATGCCTCGAACAACTTTATCTGCAAAACAATCTTGTAATATCCCCAAGGCAGGCTGATCATTCAAATCATCAAAAATAGGAACCCAAACCGAATCATTACTTATATAAAAGTTTGCATAGGAAGCAGGTAATCGTTGCCCCTGATAGATGACCGGAGAAGGCATGGGTAATGCAACGAGTTCGGGTTTGGAACCATCAACAAAGTAAAACCCATTGAGGCGTTCCCAATTTTCTTGTAATGCTTTGTAGTTTTCGTCTTTACTATTACTCTCTAATGCACTTATGATAGTACGAGCTGAAACAAATCTTGTCATATCATCAATATGACCGTCTGTATCATCCCCGACTAGTCCATCACCCAGCCACCAAATTTGCTTTGCACCATAAAACCGCTCTAAGTATCCCTCAATCTGTTGTTTATTTAAATGGGGATTACGATTTGGGTTAAGTAAACATCCTTTGGTTGTCATTAAAATACCCTGGCCGTTGGTTTCTATCGCACCACCTTCCATTACAATACCTGGTCGGTTACTTGGTATGGCTAAAAAATTCGCTATCTGGTCTGGAATTGCATTATCCAGATGAAAAGGCGAATATTTACGGCCCCACGCATTGTATTCCCAATCTAATAGTAGTAACGAGTCAACTTCCTCTTCTCGAGTCAAGAAACAAGGCCCATGATCTCGACACCATGCATCATTAGTAGGAAATTGATGTAACATTAACCTACCTAAGTTCCCTCCTTTTTCCTTAATAATTTTTCGAACATCTTTAGCCATTTTGATAGTGTTAACGTTGATGTGGACGTACTCTTCATGGGTAAGGCCTGCTGCAAATTCAGCAAAAATGGGCACAATCCGGTTTAACAATCCCGGCCAAGTATTAGGATTATGCGGCCAACTTAACCAAGTGGCCTCATGCGCTTCGAATTCTCCAGGAAAACGATATCCAAATTCTCTCACATCTATTCCAGATGTATTCTCATAAGCATTTGATTGCGCAAAGGATGAGGCTTTAGATTCCATTGGGTTGGTACCTTCTATGATATTGCTCTCAAATAAATTCAGGATTCGTCATCTAAAAACCGCTTTGTAATGGATTGGTAACTGTCAATTCTTCGGTCACGAAGAAAGGGCCAGTGAATTCTACAATGATCCGATTGGCTGTAATCTATGGCTTGAATCATTATTTCTTCTTGGCTATCTGATGCTTGACAAAGTACCTTACCAAAGGCATTACAAGCAAAGGATTTTCCCCAAAACCGTATTTCACCTTCGATCCCGACTCGGTTAACCGAGAGTACAGGTATTCCATTAGCCACTGCATGGGAACGCTGTATTATATGCCAAGCTTGATGTTGCTGTTCATTGGTTTCTGAGTCCTGAGAACTGTCCCATCCTATGGCGGTAGGGTATACCAAAACATTGGCTCCTTTTAATGCAGTTAAACGGGCTGCTTCTGGATACCATTGGTCCCAACAAATAAGCACTCCTATTTTACCATAACGCGTTAGAAATACCCTATATCCAAGATCACCCGGTGTAAAATAAAATTTCTCATAGTATCCAGGATCGTCTGGTATATGCATTTTTCGGTATATCCCCAGCATTTCTCCGTTGGCATCGAATACCACAGCTGTATTGTGGTAGAGTCCTTGAGCTCGTTTTTCGAATAAGGAAGCTACTATAACAATACCCAGCTCGGCTGCAAGTTCAGAAAATATTCCTGTAGATGGACCAGGAATCGATTCTGCTAAGCCAAAATGGACATGATCTTCGGTGAAGCAGAAATATTGCGAGGCAAATAACTCTTGTAGAATCATCACCTGGGCTCCCTGCTCTGCTGCAATTCGAATCCTTGTAACAGCTTTTTGCCGATTTGCTTCTAGACTTGGGCCACAACTCATTTGGATCATAGCAAAGGTAACTTCTTGGATTGGCTCTAAATATGTAGAGGAACTCATAAGTGTAAAATATGACAATAACTGTTCATGGGTTAACTTTCTTTAAGTTACGCAGAAGCTAAACCTGGATAAATACCCTGTATGCGCTTTAGCAAATATTTTTTTATCGGATTATTACCTGCAATTATTTGGTTTCCCATAAGCCACTTATCTCCACCATCCCAATCGCAAAGTTCACCGCCTGCTTCCTTTACAATTAACCCACCTGCGGCCACATCCCATGCATTTAGGCCTTGTTCAAAAAAACCCTCAACCCAACCAGCGGCAACAGCACATAAATCATAGGAAGCCGAACCTGCTCTTCGAACGCCATTAGTTTCACGAAAAAGTAGTTTTAATAATGCTAAAAATGGATCAACTTGTGAGAATTCTGTATACGGAAAGCCCGTTGCAATAAGTGACTCATCTGGTTTAGAACGAGAACTGACTTGAAGTGGTGAGCCATTCAAATAAGCTCCCTCTCCTTTGGTAGCATAAAAACACTGCTTATGAGCTAATTCATAAACTAAGCCCACCACTAATTCTATTCTATCCCACAAAGCTATCGAAATGCAATAGGGTGCAAAGCCATGGGAAAAATTCGTTGTACCATCAATAGGGTCTATAATCCAAATCCTTTGATTTAGTTCTTCCAGTTTCGAGTAATTTTCTTCGGCCCAAATTACATCATTTGGAAACAATTCTTTTATTTGATCGACTAGGTATGCTTCTGATGCAAGGTCGGCGGTTGTAACTAAATCATTTTTAGCTTTTTCCTCAACCCTGAACTCACTATCCGCTCGGAGCTTGTTGATAATTTCTTCGAGTTCAGGCAGAAGTGCCTTAACAGCATTGAGTTCTTTTTTGTAGTTTTTTTTTGTAGTACTTTTCATTTATATCATTAGTCCAAGATAAAGTTATTTTTAATATTTGGAATGAATCCAAGCTTCTTTATAACCCCTATATAGCACTGTTCAATTGGGAGGCATAACCGCATAAAATCCTTCAAAACTTAGGGTTTTCTCTTTAAACTAAGCGTTTTTTTAGAGATATTTAATGTACTTTTTAATATCTATATTAATCTATCATATTTTTATGAAAGTCTCCATTGCAAGTGATCACGCAGGATTTAAAGCAAAACGTATTGTATTGGAAATATTAAAGGATCTTCGAGTTCATGTTGACGACTTTGGCACCCATAGTGAAGATTCAGTAGACTACCCAGAATATGCTGTAAAAGTAGCTCAAAGAATTGATAAGGGTGATGCTGACTTAGGCGTTCTCATTTGCGGCAGCGGACAAGGGGTGTGCATGACAGCCAATAAGTACATTGGCGTGAGAGCCGCATTGGTTCATGATGCCAAAACAGCTGCTCTCACAAAGCAGCACAATAACTCTAACATACTTTGTCTGCCAGGACGAAGCCTAGAAGACAAACCTGAAGTACTAAAAAACATACTAATAAGCTGGCTAGAAACCCCGTTTGAAGGCGGCCGACACGAACGTCGTGTCCAAAAAATTTCTAGCCTCTTCTCATCTCATCCATAATTTATCGGCTACCACCTATGAATACTATTAAATCTCAAGATCCCGCTATATTTGATTTATTACAAAAAGAAACCATTCGGCAAAATGATAATCTAGAACTTATCGCCTCAGAAAACTTTGCTTCTAAAGCCGTTATGGAAACGAACGGATGTACATTAACTAACAAATATGCTGAAGGATATCCAGGAAAGCGGTACTACGGTGGATGTGAATATGCCGATGTTATCGAAGATCTGGCAAGAGAGCGAGCCAAAAAATTATACAGAGCTGACTGGGTGAACGTACAACCCCATTCGGGAGCTTCGGCGAATGCAGCTGTTTATTTAGCAGTGATGAAACCCGGTGAGACCCTACTAGGTTTTGATTTAGCGCATGGCGGGCATTTGACTCACGGTTCACCTGTAAATTTTTCAGGCATTTACTTTAAACCAGAGTTCTATGGGGTAGACGAACACACTGGTCTTTTGGATTATGACAATATCAGAGATAAAGCAAAAAAAGTTCAACCCAAACTAATATCTATAGGTGCTTCAGCATACTCCAGAGACTATGATTATGAAACATTCCGAGCCATTGCAGATGAAGTAGGAGCTTTATTATGGATGGACATGGCACATACGGCTGGACTTATTGCGACGGGTAATCTAAACGATCCCCTGCCTCATACCCATGTTGCTACAACTACTACACACAAAACACTTCGAGGACCTCGGGGTGGGATGATCTTAGTGGGTAAAGATGGTCCCAATACCCTAGGAGTTGTTGCTGTAAAATCCGGAAGAACTAAAAATTGGTCAGAACTTTTTGATTCTGCTGTATTCCCAGGTACTCAAGGTGGGCCGCTTATGCATGTAGTAGCTGCAAAAGCTGTTGCCTACCAAGAAGCTCTTGAACCTGAGTTCAAAAAATACCAGACCCAAGTACAAGCCAATGCAAAAGCCCTCGCAAATCGCTTCTTGGAATTAGGATACACTATCGTAAGTAATGGAACCGATAATCACCTCATTTTAGTCGATTTACGAAATAAAAATATAACTGGTAAGGTAGCCGAAGAAGCGCTTGATCAAGCTGCCATTACCGTGAATAAAAATATGGTTCCCTTTGACACAGAAAGCCCATTTATCACCTCTGGGATTCGAATAGGAACACCTGCAATGACAACGCGTGGATTCAAGGAAAATGAATTCATAGAGATTGCTAACTTGATCGATAAAGTAATCCAAAAGCCTGAAAGTGAGACAAATCATAAAGCTGTTGCTAAACGGGTTAAAGAGATGTGTGATCAGTACCCATTATATTAATATAAAGAGCTACAGAGGACCATTTTGAAGGAACGCCAAATTATAAAAGGCAATCCACCAAAGGCTCTAAAGCCTAAGGATCGAACGGATCAAATGTCTTTTTTAGAGCATTTAGAAGAGCTTCGCTGGCGTTTAATTAAAGGTATATTAGGCGTAATAATTGGAGTTATAGGAGCTTTTATTTTTTCTAATTTTATTATAGATACCTTGCTGCTTGGCCCTACTAGAGCGTCGTTCTTCATGTATGAAATTATTCGTGTAGATGCAATAGACCTAACCTTACAATCAAGAAAATTACCCGGACAGTTTTTTACCTATTGGGGTATGTTATTTATTTCTGGATTCATAATAGGTTCGCCTTTGATTTTCTATCAAATATGGGCATTTATAGCACCGGCTTTAGAGAAACAAGAACGCTGGAAAACAATACTTACTGCATTTTTTATTACTTTCTTTTTCGGCATTGGTATCGCTTTTGGGTATCTCATCCTCGTTCCTTTTGCCTTACAGTTTTTTGCCAATTTTAATATCTCTGACAGTGGATTGGTGCGAAATGATTTTGATATAAATGCTTACTTCAGTTCTTTGGCCATATGGGTAGTTAGTTGTGGGGTTATCTTCCAAGTGCCTGTTTTAAGCTATGGTCTTTCGAAAGCAGGTTTTTTGACCCCATCTTTTCTGCGGACCTACAGAAAGCATGCCATCATTTTATGTTTAATAATGGCCGCTTTTTTAACTCCTCCAGACCCAATTTCACAGATCTTAATTGCAATCCCATTGACTATTTTATATGAGTTAGCCATAGGAGTTTCTGCTATAGCTGTTCGTCAACGTAATAAAGAATTACGCAAAGCATTTGGAGAGTAATAACTCTTTTATGTAGTGGGGGAAATATTCTAAAAGAATCTTATATTTCATTTGTTAAATATCTTGTGAGTTTTATGCAGTACACTATTACCTATTTTTCCACTACTATGCATTCATTCGCTATCTTTATTGCTGTTTTAACCACCATTCTAATTTCTGGATGTAAAGAAGATCCCTATTACTTCACTTACGATTATTCTGACGCTCCCAGTTTTCCAAACGTCTCTAAGGCCATAGAAATAATAAACTATGAGGATGGACTAGTTGTCTACATTATGGACCGAGGTATAGGAGGCCAAGAAGTAACAATACGTGACAATATCTTTCTGTATTATACTACATTTAGAGGAGGAACTTCCCGAGACAATATCATTGACAGCTCTTATTTGAATGGATCCCAGGCATCTACTCAGTTTGCCGAAATAGGTACATATCAAAGAAGTCGAGGTGTTGGTTTTGTTCGCGGGGTTTTGGGTATGACCGAAGGTGAACATAGAGTTATTCAGGCTCCTGACTCGCTTAACTCATATGGGGATTTGGTCTACTGGGACATTATGCTGGATTATATTGCCTATTAAAATACATATACTCTAGGCACCGTAGGGGATATATTTGTGGTGATTTCATATGCTATTGTATTAGTTTTTTGTGCCCATATATTAGCCCTAAGTCGTTGTGCATCTAATAGATAAACTGAGGTATTTACTGGTAATTTATTTTCGCCAAGCCAAATAAGCGTAAAGTCCATCGTAATAGAACCTACCTGTTCGTATAATGCATCATGGATTCTGACTTTCATTTGATTACTCAATAAACGTGACAATCCATGAGCATAACCGACGGGTATAGTCCCTACCCATCCGTCATTTGGTGCTCTCCAACGTGATCCATAACTCACCGATTCCCCTGTCTTCACTGGTTGATGATGCACCAGTCGACTCTGCCACGAAAGTATAGGAAATAGCGAGTCAATGGCCCGTTTGCCCGCACTATATCCATATAAACAAATACCAGGCCGAACTGCATCATATAATAATGAAAGATGCTTTGAATAATGAAATATAGCCCCACTATTAGCGGTATGACGGAGCCATTCTGCAGGAAAATGAGACTGAAGATGTTGAAACTGATCTAACTGTTGGGCTACTGTTGGAGAGTCAGGATCATCAGCTAGGTAAAAATGTGTATACACACCCTCTCCCCGTAAATCTGTACGCTTTTTTATGACTTCTAAAATAAAGGGAAGCTCTTCGAGAGAGGCTCCCAAACGCCTCATCCCGGTATCTATATTCACATGGTACGAGCAACCAGACTCTAATAGGTTTAAATGTCTGGAATGACTCACCGATGCGATTAAATGATGGTTACTAAACATAGAAATGCTACACTCATTGGGAGGTTCAAATACTAATATGGGCTGCTTTATACCGGCCTCCCTTAGTTTTGCTCCCTCTGAGGGACGTACTACGCAAAAACCATGCACTACGGGGCTTAAATGTTTAGCTAGCGGGATTGCCCCATGTCCATACGCATCATCTTTAATAACAGGCCAGAGTTGAGTGTTAGCTGTTATACAGCTTGTGACAGCTTCAATATTATGATCTAAATTTGTAAGGTCAATCGACACATACTGGTTCAAACTAGCTAGATTAGAGTTCGCTTCTGAATTTGAATGGTTTGGATTCGACATAAAAGAAATATCTTTAGGTACTTCTAAATGCTCTAGAGCCATGAGCGTTTCTTGTACTTTTTCAAGATAACTTGAGCCGCATTACGTCCAGCTGCACCAAATACACCCCCGCCAGGATGACAAGAAGCACTCGAAAGATATAGATGCTCAATAGGTGTCTCATAAGCACTCATTTCAGGAATAGGACGAAACATAAACATTTGATCAAAACTCATTTCAACATGCATAACATTACCCTTGAGTAAGCCATGTTTTCGTTCTATGTCCAGAGGACTCTGGATGTACCAATCTATGAGTTTATCTTTCATATTTGGCGCATATTCTACAACCACATCATAAATTTTTTGGGCTTCTCGCTCACGGATATCGTCCCAATTCTCACCATTTGCAAGATTATATGGGTGCCATTGAGCCCAAACAAACATTGTATGTTTTCCATCCTTCGCTACTTCTGGGTCAATTTGTGAGAAAGTCATTGCAAGAGCCGCTGGTTTACGTGGCGGTTTGGATTTAATATAATCTCCAATGGCTTCATTCATATATTGCACCGATGGAGCAAGCAACTGAATACCATTATGGATGAAAGGATCTTCCGGGCATGCAGTATAAACAGGTAATTCCTCCACTGCGCACCGAATTACCATTCCAAAACCATTACCAACATTAATGTTTTTAACTTTTTCGACCATTGAACTAGCCAAATGATCTGGGCCAACCATTTTTAGCATAGTTGTTTGAACATGAGCGTTGGAGACAACAATTGGCGCGAAAAACTCTTCACCTTCTTTGGTTTGTACCCCAACTGAACGGCCAGAACGCACCAAAATCTTTTCTACGGGGGTATCGATCAAAATAGTACCTCCATGAGCCAGAATGAGATTTTTCATTGCTTGGGTAAGCATTCCACTCCCACCCTTTGGATGCTTTGCACCAGATTCATGCAGCATAGATTGCCATCCCACAAAATCACCTGTAGCACTTTGGTCCGGTAAAGGCCCCGATTGAGCAGCGAACCAGACTAAAGCCGCTTTTAGATATGGACTCTCAAATGCATCATCCACTACTTTCCCATAGCTTGACAAAACTCGTTGTAAGCCTGTCATATGTTCTCCTTTATTGAACATAGAACCATCACGGATTTGGGCTTTAACGATTTCACTAACAATTTTACCCCCTTTAGGTGGGGTCATAAATGAGGCGAGTACTCCTTTGTTAATCTTACCCCAGAATTCAATGAAATCCTTATAGTTTTTTACATCTTCGGGGGCTATGGTCGCAATAGATTCAATGGTTCTTTCAAGGTCTTTCCAAAAATGTATTACTCCTTTAGATGTTGGAACTGGATAAGACATAATTGGGTCCATATCGATGTATTCCAAGCCATATTCTTCCAGTTTTAATTCTTCAATTATACCTGTTTGATGAATCATTATATGAACGGATGACCCTACATCCATACGAAACCCATGAGGATTTTCAACAGACTTAAACATAGTTTCGGTGCGTACTGCTCCTCCGATGTTATCGTTTTTTTCGATAACTAAAACTTTGTAACCGGCTTTAGAGAGATAACAAGCCGTGACTAAACCATTATGTCCCGAACCTACTACTATGGTATCGTAAGATGATGAAAAGTTCATATGTACTATGCTATAGCTTAGAGTTTTGCTAAAATCGAGTCCCACAATAGGATTTAGAGAAGCAATAATTTAAGCAATGAATATTTTTAATAAATAGCTTTTACTACTCTTCACCTAGTGTTTTTCGTTAACATGAAGTCATATTAATGTTTGTTCATAGAGACTAGAAAATCTAAGTTATCCCTTGTCCCCTTTATTTTATCCAAGATGAATTCCATTGCTTCAAAAGGGCTCATGTTGGTTAAGTGTCGACGTAATAACACAACCTTTTCCCTTTCCTCATCACTAACTAATAACTCCTCACGTCGCGTTCCAGATCGGAAAATATCAATGGCTGGGTAAATTCTACGATCCGAGATACGGCGATCTAATACTATTTCACTATTCCCTGTTCCCTTGAATTCTTCAAATATTACATCATCCATACGAGAACCCGTATCAATTAAGGCGGTTGCAACGATGGTTAGTGAACCCCCTCCTTCAATATTACGGGCAGATGAAAATAACTGCCTAGGCACTTTTAATGCTTCAGAATCTACCCCACCGCTCATGGTCCGTCCTTTATTACCTGCGCATACATTATATGCTCGAGCTAATCTCGTTATTGAATCCAATAAAAGTAGCACATCATGTCCACTCTCAACCAATCGTTTGGCTTTTTCAAATACAATTTCCGACAAGCCTACGTGATTTTCAGGTTTCTCATCAAAAGTGGAGGCAACCACTTCTGCCCCTTCTACACCTCGTTCCATTTCTGTAACCTCTTCAGGGCGTTCATCAACCAGTAAAATTAATATTTTTGCCTCTGGATGATTTTGACTGACCGCATTGGCAATATTACGTAATATGGTAGTTTTTCCTGTCTTCGGTTGTGCAACAATCAAACTACGTTGCCCTTTACCTATTGGGGCAAACATATCAATTAAACGGGTTGTGTACTCATTAGGAACATATTCTAAAAGGTAGCGGTGCTCTGGATGGACAGGTAACAATTCGTCGAAATAGCCTCTGTTGTCTACATCACGAGGGATACGCCCGTTAACCCCCTCCACTCTTAGAAGAGCAAAATATCTCTCGCCCACTTTGGGAGGGCGGATAATACCGATTACACTATCACCTTGACGGAGTCTAAATCGCTTAATCTGCGAAGGTGATATATAAATATCATCAGGACTCGCCTTATAATTATAATTCA
>MDTG01416042.1_pt1 | contig 15259 bp, 13 predicted proteins | sample 811421 | NCBI WGS metagenome assembly MDTG01 (sample SAMN05326645, study PRJNA326480) | marine metagenome | isolation source: seawater | place: Pacific Ocean: South East | collected 2011
CAACAACATCGACGACAACCTGGCGAGCCACGTCACCTACTTCGGATACGACTACGCCCTCAACGACGACCACCAGGCGACGATGTACATCGACTGGGAGACGTCGGGAGACCTCGTCGTCTACCTCGAGACGCCAGACAACGCCTACGGTGCCGGGACCGCCAAGACGGAAATCCTGCGGACCAGCGGTTTCCAGGGCATCGACACCACCGGCTTCGAGTTCGGCTTCGCTGGCCGAGTCGGTGGGGCCACCTGGGACATCCTCATCGACGACCTCGACATCACCTACAGCTACAGCACGCCGGTACCCGGCGTGGGTGGTATCGCGGTCATGGCCGGCCTCGTCACCATGCGTCGACGTCGACGCTGAGCCCGCGGGATCCCCACCGGAAAGCCAGGAACACCTCACCGCCTCCCTTCTATGGGAGGCGGCTTTTGATCCATGGCACGTCAGATCGGACCAGGATCAGGACCTCTTCATGGACATCCGCCTCAATCTTCTCGCCCTCGCAACGCTCAGTGCCGCCGCCATGGCCGGCGATGAGATCTGCACCGTCTCCGTCGAGGAGGACTTCGCGATGAAGAACGCCAGCGGCGAACTGTTCGAACGAGCGGTCCTCGTGAACATAGCCGGCAATCCCCGACTCAAGCTCGTCTCCGACTTCCAGGCCGGGACCTGGGGCACGTGGATCTCCGAGGCGGTCGACGACACCATCACCGGCTTCCAGGCCTCCTTCAGGTTCAGCGTGAAGAATCAGGACGGAGGCCCCGGGGACGGCTTCTCGTTTCTCTGGGGCGATCTTTCCGACACCTTCGGAACCAGGATGGCCGGGGGGGAATGGGGAATCGAAGCATTCAACACCGACGGCGGAGGACTCAGTGTCGGGTTCGTGACCTATCCGGGTGGCGGGGGCAACGGCGTCAATGGCAAGTGGGGCGGCACCCCTTTCGCCTTCTCTCCGTTCGACTTCGACCTCGTGGAGTGGGACGACGATCAGGTCGCCGGAGATCCGACCAACATGGCGACCGCCACCATGACCTGGTCCCGTGGATCGGGAACCACCGTGACCATCGCATTGCCGACGTTTCCCCCGGCGACGATCTGGAGCGACGCCGGACAGGGCCAGACCGGAAGCGTCGATCCCACCGGATGGTCCTTCGGATTCGCCGCCCGCAACGGCGGCATCGACCAGGACGTCCTCATCGGCGATCTCTCGATCGAGATCACCGTGGAATGTCCACCGGAAACGGATCCCGGCGACCTGAACCAAGACGGCTTCGTCAACGGTGCGGACCTCGGACTTCTCCTCAGCGCCTGGGGCGAATGCAGCGATCGACCCTGCCTGGGTGATCTCAACGAAGACGGAAGCGTGAACGGCGCCGATCTGGGATTGCTCTTGAGCGGCTGGTGATCGAAGTCGAGGGGAGAAGGCCGGCCGGCGGAGATCGTCATTCGCCGCCCGGACGAAGGCGGTGGCTTCCCCTAGCATGCGGCGATGCCACACCCCTCCTCATCACCCCACCAGCGAACGCGAAGCGACCACGCGTCGGAGATCGCCGAGGACTACTGCGAGGCGATCGCGGAACTGGAGAACGGTGAGAACGGCTGCCGGGTGACTGAACTCGCCTCCCGGTTCGGAGTCTCCCACGTCACGGTGGTTCGAACCGTGAAGAGACTCGAACGTGACGGACTGGCGGACACCATGCCACGCAAGCCGATCCGACTCACGGACGCGGGACGACGCCTGGCCGCCTCCTGTCGTCGACGCCACGAGATCGTGTACAGGTTCCTGCTCGCCATCGGGGTCGATCCCAAGGTGGCGGAGGTCGACGCGGAAGGGATCGAGCACCACGTGAGCCCTTCCACCCTCGCTCGTTTCAAAAGAATCGCCGAGGAGCGAGAGGACGCCTGAGCCGGAAGGACATCCGGTCCGCAGGTTCGAATTGACCATTTATGTAGCCAGTGCTACAATTAACGTCTCAAGGAGAACCATGAACCAGATAACGAATCTTCTCCGTGGAGTCGTCGCTCTCCTCCTCGCCCCGATCATGTCGTCCACGGCCGACGCGTCGCAGGCCTCGGATCGTCCTTCCGTCGTCTGCACCGTGGGCATGGTGGCGGACGTCGCCGGTTCCGTCGCCGGGGACCGCGCGGTGGTCACCAGCCTGATCGGCCCCGGGGTCGACCCCCACCTTCACAAGCCCACCCGATCCGACATCGGACGACTGATGCAGGCCGATCTGATTCTCGCGGTCGGTCTGCATCTGGAAGGCCGGATGGACGAGACCCTGGACCGGGCCGGTGATTCGGGTCGCATGGTCCTCCGGGTGGGCGAACTCCTTCCCAAGGACTCGATCATTCGTTCCACCGGGGAGAACGAAGCGGATCCTCATCTCTGGATGGACCCGCGGCTCTGGGCGAAAACGGTCCCTGCGATCGCGCAGGCTCTCTCGACCATCGATCCCGACGGGGCCGAGACCTATGCCACGAACGCGAAGAAGATCGTCACGGCGCTCGAATCGCTCGACACCTGGTCCGCGCAACGCCTGGCGACGGTGCCTCCCGCCTCACGGGTCCTCGTCACCGCCCACGACGCCTTCGAATACTTCGGTCGGCGATACGGCTTCGAAGTGGTCGGCATCCAGGGGATCTCCACCGAGAGCGAAGCCGGCGTCCGGGACATCACCCGGATCGTGGACCTGCTGGTTCGTCGGCGCATTCCGGCGGTGTTCGTCGAATCGACCGTGCCCCCTCGGCACGTGCAGGCCCTGGTGGCGGGAGCGAGAGCCCGCGGGCACGAGGTCGTGGTCGGTGGCGAACTGTTCAGCGATGCGATGGGTGACTCCGGAACCTACGAAGGGACGTACCCGGGAATGATCGACCACAACGTCACCACCATCGCGAGAGCGCTCGGCGGCGAGGCTCCGGCTGCGGGACGCACCGGAAAGCTGGCCGTCGAGTCCGCGGAATGAGCCAGTCCGGCAAGGGAATCCCCAGTCTTCGAGACCGTCCGGAACACTCGAGTTCCAGTCCGCTCTCCGTCCACGCCATGACCATCGCCTACGACCGGAAGCCCGTGCTCTGGGATGTCGACTACGACGCGGCCCCGGGCAGACTCATCGCGATCGTCGGCCCCAACGGAGCCGGCAAGAGCACCCTGATCAAGGGATGCCTGGGGCTTGTCCCTCGCGCGAGCGGTGTCGTCGAATACTGGGGAAGACCACTGGATGAGGTTCGCCGAAGGATCGGATACGTGCCCCAGAGGGAGTCCGTCGACTGGGAGTTCCCGGTCTCGGCCCTCGACGTGACGCTCATGGGCCGGTACCGAAGCATCGGCTGGTGTCGGCCCATCGGTCGCAGGCATCGCCGGGCCGCCCTCGAATGCCTCGACCGGGTGGGCCTGTCCGGTCTCGAGAAGCGGCAGATCGATCAGCTCTCGGGAGGACAGCAACAGCGAGTGTTCCTAGCCAGAGCCCTCGCCCAGGAAGCCGACCTCTACTTCATGGACGAGCCGTTCGCAGGAGTGGATGCCGCCACCGAAGGCGCCATCGTCGATGTCCTCCGCGAGCTCCGGGACTCCGGCCGCACCGTGATCGTCGTCCATCACGATCTGCAGACCGTTCCCGAGTACTTCGACGACGTGCTTCTCCTGAACATGCGGATCGTCGCCGCGGGAAGCGTCGATCGGGCGTTCACCAGGGATAACCTCCAGAAGACCTACGGAGGCCGCCTCACGCTGCTTGCCGAGGCCGCGGAAGCCATCGCACGCGGTCGCCGTGAACGGGATCGGGAATGAACGGTATCTCCGCGCGAGTCTCCTCCGCCGGCTGGGGGGAGCTTGTGGAGCTGGCGACCTTCCAGGGGGGATTCAACGCCACGATCGTCACCGTCGGAACCACGATGCTGGGCATCGCGGCCGGAGTGGTCGGAGTGTTCGCCCTGCTTCGGCGTCGTTCCCTGGTTGCGGATGCGATCAGTCACGCGACCCTGCCCGGGATCGCGATCGCATTTCTCGTGTCGATCATTCTCGGTGGCGATGGACGGTCGCTTCCCGTGCTCCTCGCCGGTGCGGCGATCAGCGGAATCTTCGGAGTGATCTCGATCCATGCCATCGGACGCTGGACCAGACTTCGCGAGGATGCCGCGATCGCGATCGTGCTGAGCGTCTTCTTCGGGGCCGGCGTGGTGGTGCTCAGTTGGATCCAGGCGAACGAACCATCGAGTTCCGCGGGACTCGGGCACTTCATCTACGGAAGAACCGCCTCGATGCTTCCCAGCGATGCCTGGACCATGGCGATTCTTGCCGTGGTCACCGTGGTCCTCACCACCACCCTGCGACGGGAGTTCGGCCTGGCCTGCTTCGATCAAAGCTTCGCTCGCGCGACCGGCTGGCCGGTCGAGGTGATCGATCTCGCGATGTCGGCCATGGTGATCCTCGTCACCGTGGCCGGACTCCAGGCGGTTGGAATCGTGCTGGTGGTCGCGATGCTGGTGATCCCGCCGGTGGCAGCCCGATTCTGGACCGACCGACTCTGGACTCTGATCATGCTCTCCGGAACCCTCGGAGGCCTCGGGGGCTGGTTTGGAGCGGTGGTCTCCGCCGCCCTACCCAACCAGCCCGCGGGTGCGGTGATCGTCCTTGCTTCCGGCGGCGTGTTCGTGGCGAGCATGTCGCTGGCACCACGCCGAGGCGTCCTCGCCGTCTCCATCCGTCGACTGGCACTGGCGATCAGGATGGAGGGCGATCACATCCTGGAAGAAGTGTGGAACCTCGCTGCGAACGAGCCCGGACGCGAGGCCCCCATCGATCCGGTGACCCTCGACACCATCGCTGCAAACCGTGGATGGGGGGTTGTCTTCGGATGGATCGTCAGGCTGTGGCTTCGACGTTCCGGAATGATCCTCCCTGCCCCCGGCGGATGCCTCCTCCTCACTGAAAGCGGCCGCAGGCGGGGTGCCAACGTGGCGAGAAACCACATCCTCTGGGAGCGGTACCTCACCACCCACGCCGACGTCGCCGCCAATCACGTCGACTGGTCCGTCGACCAGGTCGAGCACGTGCTCTCCCCCGAACTCGTGATGGACCTCGAGGCGACCCTCGCCGCGGACGGAATCAGCATCCCCCCCGGAACGCCGGGGCCATGACCGATCTCGATCCAGCCCTCGATCTCTTCCCGCTCCTCGCCTCGGTGCTCGCGGCGATCACCTGCGCCGTGCTCGGCAACTTCCTGCTTCTCCGCCGGGAGAGCCTGATGGGGGATGCCATCTCCCACGGGGTCCTGCCCGGTCTGGTGATCGGTTTCCTGATCACGGGGGACCGAAGTCCGATCACCATGCTGGTGGGAGCCGCCGGCGCCGGAATCGCGACCGTGCTGCTGGTGATGCTGGTTCGAGGGCTGGGGAGAGTCGAGTCCGGGGCGGCGATGGGCGTGGTGTTCAGCATCCTCTTCGCCTTCGGCGTTCTCCTGATCGAACGTGCCGCACGACAGACCGACATCGATGCGGATTGCGTCCTCTACGGTCAGCTGGAGACGCTCGCCTGGTATGACGCACCCACCGAGTGGCGGGGAGTACCGTCCTGGTCCACGGTCGAGAACATCCCCAGACAGGTGTGGGGTCTCCTCATCGCATGCATGCTCTCGATCGGATTCGTGGTCGCGTTCTTCAAGGAGCTCCGTCTCTCGGCTTTCGATCCCGGCATGGCTTCCGTGCTCGGCCTGCGTCCCCGTGCGGTCGACCTCGCCACCATGATCCTGGTGGCCATCGCGACGGTGGCGAGTTTCGAGGCGGTCGGCTCGATACTGGTCATCGCCATGCTGATCTGCCCGGCGGCGACCGCGAGACTGCTCACCGATCGGCTCTCTCGACAGGTCGGCTGGAGTGTCGCGGTCGCGATCGCCACCTCCGCGGTCGGCTATCGAGCCGCTACGGTCGTGCCCTCGTGGTTCGCCGGGGAGTCCGTAAATGCGGCGGGATCGATGGCGGTGACCGCCGGCCTCTTCCTGGTGACGGCGATTCTGCTCGCCCCCGTCCACGGAGTGCTGTCCAAAGGGCTACGGTCCCGACGACTCGCACGACGGGTCGCGATCGACGACCTGCTCGCCACCCTGCTCCGAACCGAGGAGGATCGATCGCGGGATGCCCCCCCGTCATCCCGACCGGATCGCCTGCGAATCCCGAACCCAACCACCGTCGATCGCGCCCGCAGGGCGGGCCTCGTGGAGGGGGAGGCGATTCCGAACCTGCGACTGACCGCAACCGGCCAGCGAGCCGCCCGGGACGTTCTCCGACGCCATCGCCTCTGGGAGACCTACCTGGTGAAGGAAGCCGGTCTTTCCCCCGATCACGTGCATGCACCGGCGGAAGTCCTCGAGCACCTCGGCCCCACTCCACCGGAAACCTCGCGAACCGACCCGCATGGCCGCGTGATCCCGGCTCCCGATGATCCGGAGCCCTGAGCCCCCATTTCCCCGCCGGTCCCAGGGACGTCGTGTTCAGCGATCTCGATGATCGGCGTGGCACGAGATGCACGAAGCCCGCAAGGCCTCCAACGACCGGTCGAGTTTCTTCGGGTCGATGTCCCCGGACAGGAGCAGTCGCTCGAGATCGGCGGCCTGCCGGGACTGCCGGACCAGGCTTCCCGAAAATTGCGGATCGCCCATGCCGCTCGCTCTCGCTCCCCCGGATGCCACCCGCAGGAGATCCGCGAGCTGGCCAGCCTCCGCGGCGGGGACGAGGTCCGGATGGGATTCGGGGGTCTGCCAGTCGGCATCCGCAATGAGTTCGAGATGTCCGACCGCCCGTTCCATCCTGAGCATCGCCTCCACGAAATCGTTCGGGCGGTCCACTTCTGGGAATTCCCCATCGATCGAATCGATCACCTTCGCATCGACCGGTTTCGAACGATGAACGCAGAGGTAGAGGCCCCGATACTCCGGCGAGGCACCGGACACCTTCATCCGCTTGATCATCTCCCCGGCGCCGGACCATCCGGCCACGACCGCCACCGCGGCCGCCGCTCCCGCGCTTCGGTGCATGCCGTGATGACAGTGGATGTAGACCCCCCCGTGTTCCCGCCCGTCGACCACCGCCCGTGTCAGCTGCAGGCGACGGTTGTCGTCGAAACCGTCGTATCCGATCGGAAGATGCACGTATCGCATCCCACGTTCCCGAGCCGACTCGACGTCGGGGATCGCTCCATCGACGCTCACGATCGTCCGCACCCCGAGGGATGCGAGGCTGTCGAAGCCAACCTCCCCTTCAGGCATGCTCCCCGAGATGAATCCATCCTCGTAGGCGACGAGATTCCTGAGGCCCGGAAAATCCTGGGGAAACATGCTCCCGGTCCCCGGCATGGCGATCCGCGGCCCGCCCTGGAAAGGAGTCGCCGAATCTGGAATGCCCGGGGGGGAGTACTGCGGATCGACGGCACACGCCATCACCACCAGAGGGAGCCACATCACCTGCGAGGCGATGAATCGAAGGGTGTGTCTGGATCCGCGGGCGGCGGAATCATCCATGGACATGATGAAAATCCACTCTTGGGCTCACAGTGCGCGCGACTCCGTTTCAATCCCGGTTGAAGGACTTCCGAAGCAGCGACAGGCTCTTCGGTATCGCGGTCTTCCAATCCTCCATCCCCTCGAATTCCAGGGATACCCAGCCCTGGTACCCCGCATCGCGGAGGATTCGGCCGATCCGTGGATAGTCGAGATCCAGGGTGTACCACTGGCCGCCTCCAAAATAGGTCTTGGCCTGCACCAGGACCGTGTGCGGGGCGAGCTTCTCGAGTCGCTCGTAGGGATCTTCGAGGAAGTTGCCGGTATCGGTCGTCACCTGCAGCCAAGGTGAGTCGACGGATTCGACGATCCGCATGATCCCTTCCGGAGTGAGCCCGAGGCCCCAGTGATTCTCGAGCCCAAGGACGATCCCGCAACGCTCCGCAACGGGAAGGCATGCCTCGAAGGCCTCGATCACCCAGGGGTAGGCATCTTCGTCGGTGTATCCCTCGAGCGGTGATTCGATTCCCCGATTGGCCATCAGTTCGTCGAAGTCCCTCGACGTCCCCCAGGTCCCGGTGTTGACCCGCATCACGGGGATACCGAGGTCGTAGGCGATCTCGATCTGTGCGATCGTCCGATCGATGTTGAAGCGGCGTCTCTCCCGGTCCGGGGTGACGAAGCCTTGGTGGGTCGAAAGGCCCATGATCGGAAGACCGAGCCTCTGGGCACGGCGCTTGTACGCCATTCGACGCGATCGACTCAGCAGTTCGTTCTGCCCTACCTGATAGAGGAGGAACTCGATGCCGTCGAATCCGAATTCATCGGCGATGTCGATGCAACGATCCATGTCGCGAAGTTCGTCGTTCCTGAATCTCCACAACGAATAGGTGGAGAGTGCGATCGGATTCGTCCTGCGAGGTCCGGGATCATCCTGCGAGGCAGAGCCCGGCTTCACCAGGGACAGGGGAGCCACCCCCGCCAGGGACCCCGCGGCCAGAAACGTGCGACGGTCATGTGTCATGGGGCTGCTCCGCGTCATGGATCGTCCATCGATCACGACCCCGGAATGCTACCTCTACCGGGGTCCCCCATCGCTCAGCCGCCCGGAAGTGCGGTGGGCGGAATCAAGGGGGATCTCGACCCCCCCGCATCGACCCGGAACAAGCGGCCCTCGTCGAGAAGAAGACCCGCAGCCTCCGAGGGATCTCGCCAGGCGACGTCGATTCCGATGAGTTCCGAACGGTCGTCGATCCATCCCACGTCATCCACCACCGTATGCCCCACCACCACGTGCCGGACCTCGTGCCGATCGAGAATCGATGTGATCTCGGCATCGGTCGGTCGACCACCCCAGTCTTCGGCGTGCTTCGGGAAGTAGCCCCGGAACCAATGGGGCCCCTGGGAGTGCCAGATCAGGCCGGTGCGCAGATCCTCGCGGGCCTCCGCAGGCCAGGCCGGAGGACCGAGTCCCGACCTGATCGCATGGTTGATCTGCTCGAGGTCGAGACCGAGGCGATCGAGCTGGGGTGAATATCCCGCATGCACGAAGAGGAACGGACCGACCCTCTCCACGCTGTTGTGGCTCCGGAGCCACCGCCCCAACTCGCTCTCCGGACCATGCAGACGATCGTAGGAGATCCCGATCCGATCGGTGCAGAACCGATACTTCGGATGGATGTAGCGAAGATCGCCGGCCATGATCATCGACTCGTGATTCCCGAGGATGTAGTGGACGCGACCGCCGGATTCGATCGCCTCCGATGCCAAGCGTCGAATCGACCAGAGAAGCTCGGTCACCTCTGCTCCGCGGTCCACGATGTCGCCGTTCAGAACCAGATGCCCGTCACCCCAGGTCCAGGAGCCCGAATCATCGACCACTCCGTTGCCCCGGAGGAAATCCAGGAACGTCTGCCGGTTGCCCTCCAGATCGCTCACCGCCAGCACCCGGACGGCATCCGGCCAGGATGATCGCGGAGGGGTGATCGTGCCCGCGATTCGAATCTCCGGAACGGTGCGACTCGGCGTCGGGATGACGACCCCCTCCATCAGGCCTTCATGGGCCGATCGAATCACCTGGCCATCGACGATGGTGATCATGGTCGCGGAGTCGGCGCCGGTCCAGACCAGATGCGGTCCATCCTGGATCGAAGCCGGAGTGATTCCCATCAACTGGATCGTGCCGGCCCGTCGAACACCGTCTCGTTCCTCGTATGAGACGCGGACGAGTTGTCCGACCCTCGCATCGGCCGCACTTCCCGGGGAGGACGAACCCGCCACCCGGATCGTGGTCTCCGGAGTGAACACGTAGTTCCTGTCGTCGATGCGCCAGATCGCCGGAAGATCCCTGGAAATGCCTTGCAGAACGCCGATCGCCTCGGATTCCGGGGTGCCGGCCTGTCCGGACGACGTGACGAAGAGGGAGAGGACGATCAGGATCGGAGCGATCTTTTCACGGACTCGAGGAATCATGGCGTATCTCCGGATTGAGGAATCTGCTTCGAAGTCTAGATCCTCGGAAGCGGTCCCGGATTTCCCGTTCGATGCCGTACCATCGGGGCATGCGACAACTGTGTCTCGGAATACCCATCCTGGCCGCGATCATCCTCGGCGACATCTCCATGGGGCAGAAGCTGGTCTTCACGCATGACGGGGCGGACCGACACTATCGCATTCATCTTCCCACCGGTCTTCCGGAGGACGCACCGCTGGTCGTGGTGCTCCACGGATACGGCGGATCCGGCTTCCACATGCAGGAAGGCTACGGCTGGCCCGCACTGGCGGAGGAAGAAGGATTCGCCGTGATCTTTCCCGACGGAACGCTGGACCAGTGGAACCGCCGGTTCTGGCAGGTGGGCTACGACCTCCACGTTGAATTCGAAGTCGACGACGTCGAATTCCTCGTCCAGCTTGCCGCGGCCATGCAGATCGAACACGGCCTCGATCCCCTGCGGACCTTCGTCACCGGGCTTTCCAACGGTGGGGACATGAGCTACCAGCTCGCCTGCAGGAGATCGGAGTTCTTCGCGGGTTTCGCCCCGGTGGCGGGTACGATGATGAACGACCTTTATGTCGAATGCGATCCCGGTGATCCCCGACCGCTGTTGGCCGTCAACGGGACCGACGACGAGATCACGCTCTTCAAGGGCGACATGGACAACCGCGACGGATACGGCGCCTATCGACCGGTTCCGGAAGTCATCGAACTCTGGGCCCGGATCCTGGAAGTCCCGATCCTCGACCTGACCATCCTGCCCGACGAGGCCCCCCACGACGGGAGTGCGATCAGGTTCGAAAGACACCGATCGAATGCGCATTCCTGCGAGCTGTGGTTCTACCGCCTGCTGGGCGGCGGACACGACTGGCCGGGGAGGTCTGGGAACATGGACATCGACACGACCCGGAAGATCTGGGACTTCTTCAGCACAATCGACCGCGAATCTCCTTCGAACCCCGCAGATCTGAACCGGGACGGCTTCATCAACGCCGTGGATCTCGGGATCCTCCACGCGGGCTGGGGAACAGGCGGCTGGGCGGGGGACCTGGACGAGAACGGGGACACCGACGGCGCGGACCTCGAGTTGCTGCTCTCCGCATGGACCGGATGACGACGATCTTCGAGCCCCTCAAGTAGCCTCGAGCCATGGACGAGGCATCCAACCACGCCACCTTCGACCAGGGAACCGTCGCGATCCATCATCGATGGTGGGGAATCGTGCTCAAGGTGATCGGAACGATCGCCTTCATCGCGGCCGGAGCATGGATCTGGATCGAGCTCGTCCAGCCGCGGGAGGCTGACCTGGAGATCGCCCTCGGCGACCTTGGAGCATGGGGACCGGTCATCTTCATCGTGGGGTTCGTGATCGCAACATCCCTGTTCTTTCCGGAGTCGTTGCTGGCCATCGCGGCCGGCGCGATCTTCGGACTCACCTGGGGGATGGTCTGGACTGCCGGCGCGGGCTTCCTCACGGTCGCGGCGGTCTGCATCGTGGGCCGACCACTTCTGGGCAGGAAGGCGAAGACGATTCTCGAACGCCATCCAAGACTGGCCGCGATCGAGGACGCGACCGAGTCGAGTGGATGGCGCCTGGTGTTCCTGCTTCGCATGTCACCATTGAACTTCACAGCCCTGAACTGGATGCTGGCGGCGAGCCGTCTTCGCTTCAGGACCATCATGGCCAGTTCGATCGGCATGATCCCGGGAAATGTTTCGACCGTCTACGTGGGTTTCGCGGCCCGGCACACCGCGGATCTCGCGAGCCTCGCCGAGGCCGGTGATCCCGACGGCATTGCTCCGGGCGACTCCATCTTTAGCGAGGTCGCCCTCTATTCGGGCCTGGGCGCGTCGATCCTGGTCAGCGTCATCGTGACCCGGATCGCCATCAACGCCCTTCGCGAAACCAGGAGTTGAGTCGATCCCCACCCACGTCGCGGGGATTTCAGCTTCGATGTGCGGCGGAGGCGTCTCCGTCACGCTTCCGCTCGAAGAATTCCTCGATGTCCTCGAGCGGAACGCCCTTGGTCTCGGGCATTCGGAAGAAGACGAAGAGGATCGTCACCGCGTTGCAGCCGGCGAAGATCCAGAATGCGAGCGTCGAACTGAAGTCCAGAACCGTCAGGGTGCCCTGGGCGATGACGTAGTTTCCGATCCAGTTGAACGAAGTGGCCACTCCAACGCAGGCGGATCGAACTCCGGAGGGGAAGATCTCCGAGATCGCCAGCCAGACCAGGGGCCCGAGGCTGAAGGCGAACGCGATGATCGCCACGAAGATCGAGGCGAGGGTCACCATGCCACCGACCGTGACCCCCGAGGTGGCGGTCGCGGGCAGGATGGTGCCGGTCAGCCCGATCACGATCTGGGATGCCATCATCAAGGCCGTGCCCCCCAGCAGCAGCGGCCGGCGTCCGACCCGGTCGACCAGCCAGATCGCGATGAAGGTCGCCAAAACGTTGACCAGCCCCAGCACCGCGGTCAGCTGGAGCTTGTGCTCCCCGAGTCCGACCTGGGCCAGGATCTCCGGTGCGTAGTAGAAGATCGCATTGATCCCGCTGGCCTGCTGCAGGAAGGCGAGCCCGATGGCGAGGATCAGGGCCATGCGCACCGCCCTGCTCGTTCGCAGCGCGGACCAGAAGCTCTGTCCCGACTCCTCCACCAATCGTCGCTTGATCGCATCGAGTTCCTTGTCGGCCTCTCGATCCGATCCCAGCGTCCGCTTCAGGACGCCCAGGGCGACGTCGTATCGTCCGCGACCGATGAGCCAGCGCGGACTGGGCGGCATCACGAGCATCCCCGCGATAAGGGATCCGCCAAGCAAGGCGCCCATGGCGAAGGAGATTCGCCACTGGGTCGCGGGATCGAGCAGCAGCCCGACCAGGAACGCGACGAAGATCCCGATCGTGATCGCCAGCTGGTAGAGACTGACCATCGCACCGCGGGACCAGGGAGTCGACACCTCCGCGATGTAGAGCGGACCCGCCACCGAGGAGAATCCGACTCCGATGCCCATCACCACCCGGAAGGCGACGATCATCGAGAGATCCACCGACATCGCGCACCCGATGCAGCCGACGATGAAGCAACCGCCTCCCCAGACGTTCGTCCAGCGACGGCCGATCGCTTCGCAGAGCCTGCCCGCCATCAACGCACCGAGGAACGATCCGGCGAGCACCGCACTCACCACCATCTCGATCTGGACGTTGTCGAGGCCGAACGCACTTTTCACCCCGATCTTCGCATCCGCGATCACCCCGATGTCGTAGCCGAACATGAGCCCGCCCAGCCCCGCCACCAGAGCGATCGCGATGGTGTACCTGGAGTTGCGATCCGGCTTCATCGAATCCTGTGGTCTGGCCTTCATGTCTTGTCTCCTGGGCTGCGGATCAGAAGTCGGTGGTCAGGCGAAGACCGAGAATCACGCTGACGTCGGCATCATCGCGCGCTCCGGGATTGAAGACGATCTGCAGATCCGGACTCAACTGCATCGATTCGGTCAGTTGAATGCGATAGAACGCCTCGATCATCGACTGGGCGCGGGCCGGCGATGTCGCGTTCGTGAAGACGTCGGTCTCGTCGAAGGCGAGGCCGACGAAACGGGATGAAGGCGAGGGGTCTCCGAGGAGGCCGTTGGAACCGACGGCAGGATCAGTACCTGACGACGGACGCGACCAGGCGAAGCCAACCCCGAAGAGATCCCCTCGGCGACCGAACGGTCGCTCGATGCCGATCCCGCACGAGATCTGGGCCTGGGTGGTCGACATCCGCGGCTGGCTCCAGCCTCCCTCCACCCAGTAGCCGAGGCGGGGAGAGAGATGCCCCTGCCACTGCACCGCGAAGGCGTTGGACCAGTGACGCGAGGGCGTGCCCGCGAGGGCATCGAGGTTCTGGCCCGACCAGATCAGCGTGGCGACCGTGGGACCGCCCAGTCGTCGTTCATCGAAGGGCAGGACGAATCCGGTCTCGACCGAACTCCAAACGTATCCGTCCCCCAAGGTCGAGAACATCGTCTCCGGACGTCCGAGCGCGTCGGCCACGACCGCATTGACGAACATCGAATCGGTGGGAATGGCCTGGACCGCCACCCCGAGCTGGTAGCCACCCTGGGAGGATCCGAGCGGCTGGATGCCGTCGAACGGTCCGGCGAGAAACTGTCGCGACTCGTCGTTCGCCCAGAAGTTCAGTCCGATGTACTGGTTGGGATGGATCTTTCCTGCGGACACCACGAGGCGATCCTCGCACCAGCCCTGCTGGTAGTAGAGGAGATTGAGGGTCGCGGGACCTCCATCCCGTCCCGAGTAGAGGGAATCCAGCCCCTCGATCGAACCGACCGACCCCTGGGTCGAAGACGACTGGGGGACGCCGATCTGGTTTCCCTGCCGGACCAGCACCCCCACCAGTCCGTGCCCTTCGAAATCCCCGCCGGGAAGTCGGTCGTCGGAACCACGATCGCGGTCCCAGAGATTCCACACCAGATCGAAATCGAGTCGACCGGTCCCCAGGTTGCCGGGCTTGCCGGACACTGGATTGGTCACGTGCTGGTAGAGCAGCGTGTAACGGGCGGACGCATCGAGACCCAGCTGCTCGACGGATGCGGCCTGCAACGCTCGCCATGGCCGAAGCACCGGCTCCAGTGGTGAGCCGAACAGGGGATCGACTTCGCCCCCACCGAATGGAGATGGCCGGGGGACGTCGAGTTCGAGGGAGGTGGTCCAGGATCGAAGCGGAAAAAGCGAGGGCGAACCCTCCAGTGCATCGATGTTCGAGAGGAACTGGATTCGTTCCAGATCCTTCCGGGCACGCCGACGTGCGTCCATGGTCTCCACGGTCCCGGGATCGACCGGATCGGCTCCGGATGGATCCGTGACCGGGGGAGGGTCGTCCTGGGCCTGGATGACGCCGTCGAGGCCGGCGGTGGCGAGCGCCACGCCAAGGACCGCGATACGAGATGTCCTGATGCCTGGGATCGGATCCATGGGACCAGCCTAACCCCCCGGATTCGAACTCGTGGTGGCGAGGTGAAAAGAACGACGCCCCGGCCTCTCGGGCGGGGCGTCGTCCAGATTCACTCGGGGCGATCAGCCCTGCTTGTTGGCCTCGGTCTCGGCCAAAGTGGGCGGATGCTTGAGGCCCGCCTTCTTCAGGAGACCGTTGATCTTGTCGATCTTCTCCCCCTTGTCTCCAGCGGGATGCATTCCGTTGTAGGCGACCTTTCCGTCCGGGCCGATGATCGCCACGTGTGGAATGCCTTGGACGCCGAAATCG
>MDTG01126972.1_pt1 | contig 15258 bp, 14 predicted proteins | sample 811421 | NCBI WGS metagenome assembly MDTG01 (sample SAMN05326645, study PRJNA326480) | marine metagenome | isolation source: seawater | place: Pacific Ocean: South East | collected 2011
CCATTCCGAACTCGACCGTGAAAGCTGTTAGCGCCGATGGTACTTTGTCTTAAGGCATGGAAGAGTAGGTCGTTGCCAGGATTATTTTCTTCATTTAACTTAAAAAAATTAATAAAATAAATAATGTTTTCAATAGTTATTCCATTATTTAATGAATCTGAAAATATTGAAAAACTTATATTTGAAATAGAAGTAAGTTTAAAAAAAATCAGAGACTATGAAATTATATTAGTAGATGATGGAAGTACTGATCAAACTTCTGAGATAATAAAAAAAAATAATTTTGATAGAGTTAAATTATTTAATAACCTAAAGAATAAAGGTCAAAGTTTCTCAATTGTTAAAGGAATTAAAAATTCAATAAACGATATAATAGTAACTCTTGACGGTGATGGTCAAAACGATCCTAAAGATATACCTAAGCTCATTGATATTTATCTGAATAATAAAGATATAAAATTAGTTGGAGGTATTCGTGAAAACAGGAAAGATAATTATTCAAAAATTGTTGCTTCAAAAATTGCTAATTATATTAGATCTAAAATTCTAAAAGATAGATGTAAGGACACTGGATGTTCTTTAAAGGTTTTTGAAAAAAAAATCTTTCTTTCATTTCCATATTTTGATGGAATACACAGGTTTTTACCAGCATTATACAATGGATATGGTTACAAAACTAAATTTGTAAGTGTAAAACATAGAAAAAGAGAATTTGGTATTTCAAAATACGGAAATTTGAGGAGACTTTATTCAGGAATTGGTGATATTGTAAAAGTTAAAAATATAATTAAAGAGAGAAAGTCATAATGAATTATATTTTAGATTTACTTGCTTTAAATAATTTGAGTTATTCAGAAATTATATGGGTATTATTTGGTACATTAGGACAATTAGTTTTTTTTAGCAGATGGATAATTCAGTGGTTATCTTCTGAGAAATCAAAAAATAGTATAATTCCCGTAGCCTTCTGGTGGTGCAGTTTAGTAGGTGGAATTATTACCTTAATTTATGCTCATCATATTGAAAGTTTCCCATTTATGTTAGCGCAAGCAATTGGAATTATAGTATATTCAAGAAATTTATTGCTAATATACAGGAGAAATAATGAAACTAATTAGTAACTATATTAATGGGTCTAACTACTCTGCTTCAAAAAAAAGACTTTCTGTAGAAGATCCTTCAACTGGTGAAATTATATCAGAAGTTGTAATGTCTTCTAAAGACGATTTTATAAAAGCTATCGAAAGTTCAAAAACAAGTCAAATAGAATGGTCAAACACAACTCCTTTAAAAAGATCAAGAATATTATCTAAATATAAAAATTTAATTGAAAAAAATATAGATGATTTAGCTAAAATTGTATCTACGGAGCATGGAAAAACTTTTGAAGATGCAAAAGGTTCAGTTACTAGGGGGTTAGAAGTTGTAGAATTTGCATGCGGTATTCCTCACTTATTGAAAGGTGAATTTTCTCAAAACGTTGGAACAAATATTGATTCTTGGTCTGTAAGACAACCATTAGGTATATGCGCTGGAATTACACCCTTTAATTTTCCTGCCATGGTTCCTATGTGGATGTTTCCCATTGCAATAGCATGTGGAAACTCTTTTATATTAAAACCCTCAGAAAAAGACCCATCATGTTCAAATAGATTAGCTGAGCTTTTTTCAGATGCTGGACTTCCAGATGGAGTTTTTAATGTGTTACATGGTGATAAAGAAATAGTTGATATGATTTTAAATAGTAATGATATTTCATCAATAAGTTTTGTTGGGTCAACGCCTGTAGCGAAGTATATTTATGAACAATCAGCTAAAAATGCAAAAAGAGTTCAGGCACTTGGAGGTGCTAAAAATCACTTAGTTGTTATGCCAGATGCAAATTTAGATCAGGCAGTAGATGGTATTATTGGGGCTGGTTATGGATCAGCTGGTGAAAGATGTATGGCAATTTCAGTTGCCGTTGCTGTAGGAGATATAGCTGATAAGTTAGTTGAAAAAATTCATCTTGGAGCCCAAAAACTTAAAGTAGCTCCTTGGACAAATTTGGATTCTGATATGGGTCCAGTAATCTCTAAAGAACATAAGAAAAAAATTGAAGAATATATATCTATTGGTGTCAAAGAGGGAGCCACACTAGTTGAAGATGGCAGAAATTACAAAATACAAGGATATGAAAATGGTTATTTTGTCGGACCTACTTTATTTGATAATGTTAAAAAACATATGCAAATTTATAAAGAAGAAATTTTTGGTCCAGTAGTTAGTGTTCTAAGGGTGCAAAATTATAATGAAGCTTTAGAATTGGTTAATAATCATAAATTTGGAAACGGAACGAGTATCTATACTTCCGATGGAGAAATTTCTAGACATTTTACCACTAATACAAAAATTGGGATGGTTGGCATTAATGTTCCAATACCAGTGCCTATGGCATTCCACAGTTTTGGAGGATGGAAGCAGTCTTTATTTGGAGATTATGCTGTTCATGGAATGGAAGGTGTACGTTTTTATACTAAATTAAAAACTATAACCAGTAGATGGCCTAAAAGTATTAAAGAAGGACCTGAGTTTGTAATCCCTACTGTATAATATGAGAAGTTTTAACTATGATATGTATAAATGGATAATAGATTTATTTCATTTACCAAGATCAATTACAGGTAAAGGTACTATAGATACGTTAAATTATTTAAAAAAAATCAATAAAAATTTAAAAATAATTTCATTTAATTCTGGTAAAAAAGTTTTTGATTGGACAATTCCATTAGAGTGGGAAATTATAGATTCATATATTGAGCATTTGAAAACAAAAAAGAAATTTGCAAAGTTTTCAGATAGTAATTTACATATTGTTAATTATTCACAAAGTAAAAATAGTATTTTAGATCTCAACATTTTAAAAAAAAATATTTTTACTAATATAAAAAGGCCAAATGATATCCCTTATATTACAAGTTATTATGATAAAAATTGGGGATTTTGTATGTCAGAAAAACAAAAAAAAAATCTACCAAAAGGCAAATATAAAGCTTTCATTAACTCAAAGTTTAAAAAAGGAAAGTTAAATTTAGGAGAGATTTTTATAAAAGGTAAGAGTTCAAAAGAAATTTTTTTCTCAACTTATATTTGCCATCCATCTTTAGCTAATAATGAACTTTCTGGACCAGTATTATCATCTGCTATAGCTAATTATATTATAAAAAATTATAAGAAGTCAAAGTTTTCATATAGATTTGTTTTTCTTCCAGAAACGATTGGCGCAATAGCTTACCTATCTAAAAAAATTAAAATTTTAAAAAAAAATGTAATTTGTGGCTTTGTTTTATCATGTGTTGGGGATGAACGAAGATACAGTATAATAAATTCCAGAGAAGGAAATACATTAGCTGACATAGCTTTAAAGGCATCATTGATTGGTAAAAAAAAAGTTATTAATTATTCATATTTAAAAAGAGGGTCTGATGAGAGGCAGTATTGTTCACCAAATGTAAATTTGCCCGTTTGTGGTTTTTCAAGATCTAAATATGGAACATTCCCAGAATATCATACAAGTGCTGATAATTTAAATTTAGTTTCACAAAAAGGGCTTAATCAATCATTTGAAATAATTAAAAATATAGTGGATGCATTTGAATTAAGTTATATTCCTAAAAATAATCATTTTGGAGAACCTCAATTAAGTAAAAAAAAATTATATCCAGGTATTAATGCTTTTAATGGAAAATTTAAGCCACTTACAACTTCTGAGGAAATGTTTATTAGAATGAATACTATAGCTTATTCAGATAATAAGAATTCTATATTTGATATTGCTATCAAAATTAATAAACCATTAAAAAAAATAATTGATGAAATTATCATTTTAAAAAAAGCAAAAATATTAAGTTAACTAACTAAAAATAATATTATAATATTTTTTTAATTTACCTCCTAGGCTCATTTTATATTGCCCTCTCATTGGACTATTAACCCCTTCTAAATTAACTCTTGATATTCCTTTAGTGCTCATAAATTTAAAGCACTCCCACAAACAATAAGTCGCTGAATATCTGGTCATATTATTTTTTTCTCCAGATCCATACAAATAATATGCCTCATTTTTAAAATAAGCAAAAAAACAAAAATAAAGTATTTTGTTATCTGATTTATCTCTTAATTCAAAAAGATTACCATTGCATTCACTGATTAGATTAACAATTAATTTTTTTATTTTTTCAGACTCAATTTTAGGTATTAATACTCCTTTATCTTTCATCATTTTATTATAAGAATTCATAAATAAATTAATTTTTCCTTCATAATTAAATTCTAAATTTTTGATATTTGCGATCCCTTTTTTTATATCACTTTGTCTAACACTATCCATATTAATAAATAATTCATTTTCATAATCTCTTTTTCTTAAAAAAAGTTCATCTATATTTAGTATTGAAGTATATTGAATATTAATTAAAAATTTTTTATCTTTATTAGAATGATAATTTTTCCATAAAAAAGGTCTTAGATCTTTAATATTATATAGGCAAATATTTATTTTAGAGTAATTTTGAGTGATAAATTCAATTATAAACTCAGTTATTAAAAATTTTTCACTATTTTTTTTTACATTCTTTTGGTTATCAATATCATTAAATAATATTCCAGAATAAATTAATAGATCAGATAAAATAATACTTTTTTCTATTACAGGAAAATATATTCCTGCTTTCAATTGATTGCCTTTATATACAAAATATCTATCAATTTTTTGTGAACAAGCACTTATATAAAATGATGATGCAAATAAAGTTGACTCTTTTGAATGAGTAACAAGTTTATCCCATAATTCTACTTCATTTTTTTTGTATTTTACAATTTTAAAACTCATATTTCATTTTTAATTTTGAAATTTTTGTTAAAAATCATATTATTATTTTTTGAATATAAGACTCTTCCATTAGACATATCTAGATATTTTTTTGGTGTATAGAATTTATCTCCAAGTTTTACTTTCTTTATAATATCCTTGTTTTTATATTTTATGTCTTTAATGTAAATTGATCCAAATTTTACTGAAACTACTAAATAATTATTAAATTTTCTAAGTATCATTCCATTTGAAAATGAGTGTAGAGAAGAGTCTTCTAATGAATATTCAATGTCTCTTATTGTTACTTCATTTCCATTTAACATTGTCTTAGATCCATCATACGGATTATCAAAACTTCTAATAAATCTATCTATTTCATAAACACTCAATGACCAATCTATCCATCCATTAACATTAGAATTTAGCCTTGGAAGATAGGAAGTAAAAAATTTATTTTGTTTAAAAAAAGTAAATTTTTTGTTATTTGTATAATCATTTAAAAAGTTTTTAATCATAACTCTATTCTCTTGCTGGATATGATTATTAACCTCCAATGGATTGTGTAAATTTTTATTTATAAATATATTTTTGCTATAAATTAAATCACCTGAATCAAAATCATTGGTAACTACATGAATCCAGCTTTGAAGAGCTTTTATTCCGTATAAAATTACATAGCTTGCTACACTTCCTTTGTATTTTGGTAATGGGGATTGATGAACATTAAGCAATTTATTTTTAAATAATTTAATTATTTTATCAGAAAAAATCCAAGGTGATCCAAATGATAATATTAATGAATTACTAACATCAATATTTTTTTTTAAAAACTGTAAAGTAATTGTATTTGTAGAAATTATTTTTATCTTATTATGTTTTGCTATTTTGTGATTTTTATCAGTTATTATAATGATGTTCTTAAAATTGTTTTTAGGTATAGCTTCTTTTATTATTAGACTTACCCATTGGCTATTGCAAAACAATACCAAATTATTTTTTTTATATATGTCCATAGTTAACTTAAATTAAGATAATCATCTTTACAAATAGATTTTATATAATCATGTCTACCAATTACTTCTATGCCAGGAATTCTAAATTTATTATTAAAATTATCACTTAAATATTTTTTTATTGTTTCTAAATTTGCTGTATAATTTACTAATGGAATTGGAAAAGTTTTTTTTAATTTTATTATTTTATAATCTTTGTATTTTTCTTCTGGACTGGCTACTTTCATCATTTGTAATTCTTTCCAAATTTGATCAGTATATATTTCTGGTTCATTCCAAATTTTTGAATTTTTGTTACAAGGAACTTCAGCTATTAACACAGAATCGTTATTTTTTAAAGTTTTACTATAAAGTGAAATATTCGAAACCCTATTAACATTTATATTTAAATCATTGCCATGAACATATTGTAAATCACTATAAATTTTATTTTGACTAAATAAAAAAATTACTTGAGATACATAATGAATAGATTGATTTAATGATTGATTAAAGTTTAGCAAAGATATTAATTTATCTAGATTTTCACAAAAATAAATATTTTCACATTGTATTTCTGTGTCATCAACAATAACGGATATATTATTATTTTTGTTATTTTTTACATTGTAATTTATGTTTTGATAGAATTCTACACCATATTTATTTAGTTTTTCATACATCAATTTTGCAATAAAATTCATATTTTTTTTATATGGATAAAGTGAGATACAATCTAATTTTAAAGCCCTTCTTTTTGTAGCGAGTGTTTTTGAAAAATATTCAAAATTATTTTTTAAAAAAAGTGAAACCTTTTCTGAAAATAATGTCTGTCTAAATTCTGCAAAAGGTGTAAAATCACATGCTAACCAACTCAATTTTTTAGGTTCCAAATTAAAATTTCTTACAGATGCTTTTTTTAATATATTATTTATATTTAACGGCAACTGATCATATAAATCTTCAAGAGATACTATTTTACTTTTATTTTTAAATAAATGATATTTAATAAAATTTATTATTAGATTTAAGGTAGCACTAAAAATAAATAATTTACCCATATGCGGCCAGTAAGGTAATGCATGGTACTTTTCTAAATTACCATTTGTATATGAACCAGCACCATATCCTAAATCAGTAAGATTTTCTTCACCAACAAAATCATGCAGTATCTTTTTTGTACTAGTATCTAAGCCATCAAAAAATTGATAACCTAGATCAAAATTTTCTTCATTCCAATTAAGCTCACCCATAGTACCAAAAAAATTTGAGCTATCTGATATTACTAATATTTTTTTTTTTAATTTAGTTGCAGCATAGGCGACAATCATAGCTTTAAAACCTTTACCTAAAATAACAACATCATATTTTTTAGAATTCATAAAAATTTATATAATATCTTAATTTATATATATCCATATTAAAATATTGATGCAAAGATTAATATAATAGTTTAATCAATCAATCACTTTTATGAAAATTTTGATTACAGGTTGTGCAGGATTTATTGGCTATAGCCTTTGTAGAAAATTATTAAATTCATCAACAATTAAAAAAATTTATGGAATTGATAATGTTAATAGTTACTATGATATAGAGCTTAAAAAAACAAGATTGAAGCTTCTAAAAAATAAAAAATTTGTTTTTAAAAAAATCGATATTTCAAATAAATCTAAACTAAAAATATTTTTTAAAAAAATTGATGTAGATATTGTAATTCATTTAGCTGCACAAGCTGGAGTTAGGGCATCAATTTATAAACCAAGTTTATACTATAAATCAAATATATTAGGTTTTTTTAATTTAATTGAAAATTGTAGAATAAATAAAATAAATAGAGTAGTTTACGCATCTACAAGTTCAGTTTATGGAAATTCAAAAAAATACCCAACTGATGAAAATTCTAACACATCTGAACCTGAGTCTTTTTATGCTGCAACGAAAAAAATAAATGAATTAATTGCCTATTCTTATTCTAAGATTTATAACATTGAGATGGTTGGTTTACGATTTTTTACTGTCTACGGTCCATATGGAAGACCAGATATGGCTATTTATAAATTTACAAAAAATATTCTACAAAATAAAAAGATTGAAGTTTTTAATATGGGCAAACATTACAGGGATTTTACTTATATTGATGATGTTACTAAAGCAATTGTTAAAATATTAGATAGAAAATTTAAAGAAAAACATAATATATTTAATATTGCTAGTGGAAAAGTTATAAAACTTGGTGATCTTATATCAAGAATTGAAAATGTCATTAATAAAAAAGCAATTATAGCATACCAAGAAAAGCAAATGGGTGATGTATTCAAAACCCATGGCAATATAAAAAAAATATCAAACTATATTGAGTATGAAAACTTAACTTCAATTGATAAAGGATTAAAAAAATATATTGAATGGATAAAAAAATATGAACGATAAAATTGAAATAAACTTAAATGAAATAATTAATTTTATAAAGAAATATTACTATATCACGCTAGCAACTTTAATATTATCAATTTTAGTTTTATTTTATTCACCTTTTGAATTTAAAAATTCTAAACCAATAACCTTTAAATATAATATTGTTTACAATATTCTTGATGATTTATCATTTGAACGTTTCAGCAAAAATATTAAAAGTTTGAATAGACTTATTTCAACATGTAAAAATTTAGAAATTTATTTTGCACCTGGAAATCAAATGTTAGATGATACAAATAATGATATTAAATTAAGACTGATGGATCTATATAGTACATGTGGTTATTTATCACAAAATTCATTTGCAAATGATGATAATGGTTCAGCAAGAATGGATGCATCAAAATTAATGTCAGTTTTTGAGAGAATGATTAGAAATAAAATAGTTAATATTAAACAAATCAAAATGTCAAAAGATAATAATTTTGGAGAAATTTCATTATTTATAGAAAATGATAGTAAAAGTTTACTAGAAGCTAATATAAAAATTATTAATAAAATTGAAAATCAATTAATTCTTTGGTTCAATAACGAATTACAACTAACAATCGAGAGCTTATTACAAATTGAAAATTATACAAAAAAAATTAACAATGAAAGAATTCAACTAACTATATTAAATTCATTATTACAAAATACTATTAATGGTTTAAATAATTCTCAAATTGTTAATTTTAATGAATTAATATCAAAAAATAGTGAATTTATTGATAATGATGTAAAAAAAGTAAATAAGGAACAACCTCTATATTTAAAAATACTTTATGCTTTGATAATAGGCCTATTATTAGGAATTTCTCTCTCAATATTAATTGGATACATATTTAAATCAATAGTATTAATTAAATAATTTTTTTATGCTTAAAAATAAAATTATTTTATATAATTCAATACTAATATCATTTATTCCTTTAGCTTTGATATCTGGACCTTTTATAAGTGATCTTTTTTTAGTAATTTCTTCAATATCAATCCTATTCTTAATAATTAATGGTAGAGAATTTAAATATTTATTAAATATTTTCTCTTATATCTTTTTTAGTTATTGTTTATTTATTATAATCAGTTCACTTTTATCTTCTAATTTGCTTCTTTCATTGGAGGCTAGTCTTTTTTATTGTAGGTTTGGTTTTTTTACAATTAGTATATGGTATTTATTAGACAATTTTGAAAATTTTAAAAAATTTTTTTTTGCAGGTCTGATATCCTCTTTCTTAATTTTATTAGTTGACGGATACATTCAATACATATTTGACTACAATACTCTTGGTTGGCTAAGGCATGGGGATAGATTGTCTAGTTTCTTTGGTGATGAATATATAATGGGAAGCTTTTTCTCCAGACTTTTCCCCCTGCTTGTTGCATTATTTATTGGTATTTTTAATAAAAATTCTAAAATTATTCTTTTTACTTTTATTATTTTAATTTTAGTTGATGTTATTATATTTTTATCTGGTGAAAGGGTTGCATTTTTGAATATTACTTTATGTACAATTCTTATTATCTTTTTATTTAACAATTATAAAATTTTAAGATTGATTTCATTTATCATCTCAATTTTAATAATATTATTCTTAACTTTTTATGATCAATCTATTAAGATTAGAATGATTGATAAAACTTATGATGATATATTTGCTAATAATGAAATTCAAAATAATACCTCAGATAAAATTGATCAAAATAAAATTAATTTATTCTCACCAACTCATGAGGCAATATATTTAGTTGCTTTTGATATTTTTAGAGATAATTATTTGATTGGATCTGGGCCAAAAACATTCAGGGAAGAATGTAAAAATATAAAATACTCATCTCTAAATGGATGCTCAACACATCCACATAATATTTTGTTACAATCTTTGTCAGAAACAGGGATAATTGGTTTTATTTTTTATATAGGAGTATTTTTCTCAATTACTTTTTTCTTTTTAAAAATTTTTATAAGTAAAATTTTAAAGAATAGTAATTCCCGTAAGTATACAGATGATTATTTTATAGCACTTCTAATTGCAGTTTTTGTAAATCTATTCCCCTTTTTTCCTTCTGGAAACTTCTATAATAACTGGATTTCAATAATTTATTTCTTACCAGTTGGTTTTATAATTCAATTCCATTACAAAAATGTTAATAATTAAATTTCTCTCTCTTCTTGATAAGAAGCAAAAAATTATATTATTTTTTATAACTTTACTCTCATTTGTAGCAATGCTTTTAGAAACTTTTAGTATAGCATTGCTCTTACCTTTAATCGACACTATCGTTAATGGAAATTTAAATTATAATAATATTTTCTTTAATTATTTTATAATAGAAACAAGTAAATACTTTAATATTTCAATATTATTTATTATTAGCATATTAATATTATTATTATTTATTGCTAAATCAATTTTTCTTGTCTTTTTTTACTTTCAACAGAGTAAATTTGCATCAAATATACTCATCATGCAATCAAAAAAATTTTATAATTTATACATTAATCAATCATGGAGTTTTCATACAAATAATAATTCATCAGTTTTTATTCGGAATTTAATGAATGAAATTGGTAGTTTAATGGTTTTTACAGAAACACTAATTATAATGATAGTCGAAATTTTTGTTTTTTTTGGATTAATAATATTACTATTTTATTTGAATTTTATAGCTTCCCTAGTAGCTTTTTCTTTTTTATTTTTAATTTCTGGTTCCTATTACTTTATAACTAAAGATTATATTAATAAATTGGGTGAAAGAAGAGTGAAAAATGATTTTTTTAGATTAAAATCATTGAATGAAACTTTTCGCGGCATGAAAGAAATTAAAATATTTGGTAAGGAAGAATTTTTTCTGAACAGTTATGATAAATATAACTCTATAGTTGCAAAAACTAGACAGATAAATAAGATTTTTTCTTATTTGCCAAGAATATTAATTGAGTTATCACTAGTAATTTTTATTGTTAATATTATTTTAATTGCAACTACATATTATGATTTTGATTTAAAAAAATCTATTCCATTAATAACTATATTTTTTGCCTCTCTGCTAAGAATATATCCAAGTATTGTTAGAATATTAAATTCACTTCAAGTAATTAAATACAATTATAAGTCAGTAAACATTCTTTATAAAGATTTTGTTAATTTAAAGAAATATAAACCTGATATAAACTTACATAAGAAAAAATCTTTTTATTCAATTAATTTTAAATCTGTAAGTTTTAGATACTCAGAAAAATCTGAATATGTTTTTAAAGATATAAATTTAAAAATTGAAAAAAATTCATGCTTAGCTTTAATTGGAGAAAGTGGAGGAGGTAAAACCACCTTTATTGATTTGTTACTAGGATTGCTAGAGCCTAGCTCTGGATCTATTATTATTGATGAAAAAAAAGAAAAAAATCTAGAAAGTAGTTGGAAACTAAACTTTGGCTATGTCCCTCAAGATGTTATTTTATTAGATAGTGATATTAAAAATAATATAGCTTTTGGTTATAAAAATAACACTATAGACGAAGATCGTATTATGGAAGTATTACGAATGGTTGATCTTGACAAATTTGTGCTAAGTTTAGAAAATGGTATTAACACATTGATTGGTGAAAATGGATCAAAAATATCAGGAGGTCAAAAACAGAGACTTGGAATTGCAAGAGCGTTGTATAATAATCCTGAAATTTTGATATTCGATGAATCTACAAGCGCCCTCGATAACGAAACTGAAAATAATATATTAAATACAATAAAACAATTAAAAGTATCAAAAACTATTATACTTATTTCTCATAATATGAATGTTGTAAGTATTTGCGATAAAATATATAAAATAAATAATAAAAATATTAATTTAACCTGAAATTGGAATAGATATAATAGACTTTAATGTTTAAAGGTAAAAATATACTTATAACTGGCGGAACAGGCTCATTTGGTAAAGCTTTTTTAAGATATTGCATAGAAAATCACCCATCAATTAATAAGCTAATCATTTTTAGTAGGGATGAATATAAACAATTTGAATTGGAAAAGTTATATCCTACAAGGAAATACAAATACCTTCGTTTTTTTCTAGGAGATATAAGAGATTTTGATAGATTAAAAGTTGCTTTTCAAAATGTTGATTATGTAATCCATGCAGCAGCTTTAAAACATGTTCCAATTGCAGAATATAATCCTACAGAATTTATTGATACTAATATAATTGGTTCAAAAAATGTAATTAGAGCAGCATATGAATGCAAAGTAAAAAAAGTAATATCACTTTCAACAGATAAAGCTTCATCACCAATTAATTTATACGGAGCAACAAAATTATGTGCAGATAAATTATTTGTATCAAGTAATAAATATTATGGAGATACAAATGTTAAATTTACAGTTGTTAGATATGGTAATGTTATGGGCTCAAGAGGTTCTGTTGTTCCCTTTTTTATTAAGAATGCTCATAAAGGTGTTTTACCTATAACTGACAAAAATATGACAAGATTTAATATTTTGATGAAACAATGTATAGACACTGTTATTTTCTCTTTAAAACAGGCAGTTGGTGGAGAATTGATTGTTCCAAAAATGCCTTCTGTAAAAATTACTGATTTAGCTAAAGCAATTAATCCTAATATAAAACTTTCTTATATTGGGATAAGACCAGGTGAAAAAATTCATGAAGAGTTAATTTCAGCAGCTGATTCAATGAATACTTATGATGTAGGTAAATTTTATATTATTTTACCTCCAACTTATAGAGAAAATATAAAAATATATCAAAAATATATAAAGAAAAATTCTGTTGAAAAAAATTTTTCTTATTCATCCAATTTAAATAAAGATTTTCTTAAAATTAAAGAAATCAAAAGTATTATTAGTAAAAATATGTCAAGTTTTGAATTAGATAAATAAAAATAATGATACCATATGCAACACAATCTATTAATGCAAATGATCTGAAAAATGTAAAAAAAACATTAAAAAATAAATTTCTTACTCAAGGACCTTTAAATAAAAAATTTGAAAATAATTTATCAAAAAAATTTAATTCAAAATACTGCCTAACAGTAAATTCTGGCACTTCTGCATTACATCTTGCCTGTATATCTTTAGGTTTAAAAAAGAATGATTTGGTATTAACATCTCCTGTAAGTTTTGTTGCAACAGCTAATGCAGTAATTTACACTGGGGCTAAAGTAGATTTTGTAGATATTAATGAAAGTTTTAATATCGACCCAAATCAACTTGAGAAAAAAATTTTATTTTACAAAAAAAAATATAAAATTATTCCTAAAGCTGTTATAGTTGTACATCTTGCAGGATTACCAACCGGACTATCTGAAGTTTGGAAATTATCAAAAAAATACAAATTTAAAATAATTGAAGATGCATCCCATGCTGTTGGAGCTAAATATAAAAATAAATATATTGGAGGATGTCAATACAGTCACATTACAACTTTTAGCTTTCATCCTGTAAAGATTATTACTACTTCTGAGGGAGGGGCTTTATTAACAAACATTAAAAACTTATATGATAATGCTTTGTATGCCCGCTCACATGGCATTAAAAGAAAAAACAATTCAAATAAGTTTTGGATATATGATCAAAAAAGAATTGGATGGAATTTTAGAATGTCTGAAATACAGGCTGCTCTTGGTATCTCTCAGCTTTCAAGAATAAAATCATTTACTGACATAAGAATTAAAATATCAAAAAAATATAAAGATAATCTAAAAGATCTACCAATAAAATTTCAAAAAATAGATAAAAATAGTCAGAGTAGTTGGCATTTATTCATAATTATAGTTAATCAAAAATATAGGAATAATTTATTTTATTATTTAAAACAAAAAAAAATTGAAACCAATTTGCACTACATTCCAATATATCGACATTCTTTTCATAAAAATAAAGAGATAAAATACTATAAAAATGAATATAGAAAAACAGAAGAATATTTTAAACAGGCAATTAGTTTACCAATGCATGCTAATTTATCTAATAAGCAAATAAATTATATAATCAATTCAATAAAAAAATTTTTCAAAGAGAATTATGCACCCAAATAAAATAATTTTAGGGACTGCACAATTTAGAATGAAATATGGATTAAAAAAAAATAGACCAAAAACAAATAGGGAAATTGAAGAGATTCTAAAATATATTAAACAAAATAGATTCTTTGGTATTGATACTTCTCAAACATATGCTGATACTGAAAAAATATTAGGAAAAAAAGATTTAAAAAATATAAAAATAATTTCAAAATTTATTATAAAAGAAAATCAAATAACTCAAAATACTGTGAATAAAACTTTAAAAAATTTAAAAGTAAATAGTATATATGCTTTTATGTTCCATGATGAAAATCAAATTCTCTCAAATAAAGGATCATTTATTTTTGATGAACTTAAAGGTTTTAAAAAAAAAAGAATTATAAATAAAATAGGCGTTTCAGTCTATAATCCTGAAAAAGCAATTGAAATAATAAATAAATTTGACATAGATATAATTCAAATTCCAGTATCTATATTTGATAGAAGATTTCTTAATCAAAGATTTATTAATCTAATCAATAAAAAAAATATTATAGTTCATGGGAGATCAATATTTTTACAAGGTCTTTTGATAAATGATAAAATTAAAAACCCAAATTTTAAAGATTATTATAAGAAAATTAATGATTGGCATAATTGGATTTTAGATAATTCCCTGAATCCAATATCTGAATGTATTAAATTTATTCATGGATATAATTTTATAAAAAAATTAATAATCGGAGTCGATAATATCAATGATTTAATTTCAATAACTAATATTATTAAAAAGCCCTTTTCAGAAATAAATATACCTCAAAAATTTAATTATAATAGAATGCCTAAGCTTATAAACCCAACATTTTGGAAAAAATGAAAAATATTATCATAATTCAAGCTAGATTAACCTCCACTCGTTTGCCTGCAAA
>MDTG01268567.1_pt1 | contig 15258 bp, 15 predicted proteins | sample 811421 | NCBI WGS metagenome assembly MDTG01 (sample SAMN05326645, study PRJNA326480) | marine metagenome | isolation source: seawater | place: Pacific Ocean: South East | collected 2011
ACGGTGTTGAGAACCCGAACCAAAGTCCTGAGATCATGGCACAGCGTATGGCGACCAATCTGGAACGGTACGGAGAAGAACACTTTCTGCTGACTCAAGAGTTCCAAGAGAAGTTCAAGGCGATCAGCCAAGAGAGGTACGGAGCCGACCACCCCATGCAATCTGAGTTGGGTATGTCCAAGTTCGAGGCTTCCATCATGTCCACCTATGGCGTTAGAAACCCATTCCTTGATCCAGAGGTTCATGCAAAGTCTCAAGAGACTAATCGTCGGAATCACGGAGGCAAGCACCACACCCAAACGCCTGAGTTCTTAGAGAAGAGGGCTAAGACCTGTATGGAGAAATACGGCGTGGACAACCCCTCGAAAGCCGATGAGGTCAAAGCGAGGATCAAGGAAGTCTGGATGGAGAACTACGGTGTCCCCTTCCCTCCCAACAGCTTGTGGACGAACCAAACCATGTCGTTCCCGAATAACTTGGAGAAGAGAGTCGATGCCCTGTCACCTGATTGCTTGGTCTACTCTGGCGATGGTTCGTACTATGTCAGTTTCAAGGGTGCGCCCAAAGTCAGAAACCCAGACTTCGTGATGCTGAACCCTAAGCAGTTGCAAGCCTACCAGAACGGCGTAGATTTGAACCTGTTGCGAACCTACATGGTGGTCGAGGTCTTCGGGGACTACTGGCACGGCCCTGAGCGTACAGGCAAATCCCGTGAGGCACATAAAGCCGAAGTCCTTGAGTATTACGAGAAGTGTGGAATCCGCTGTCTGGTCCTGTGGGAGTCCGAGGTCAAGGCAGACCCGAAAAACACAGCACAACGACTGTTTGAGTTCATTTACGGGTAGGCTCACCCCCACCTTCCCCCGTTTGACCAGCAACACCACATGTTTTCGGGCTTTCCTTTCGATAAGCAGCCTTGAATGACGGTCCATTTTCCGTTGGTCACATAGGGATTACCATGCCTGAGAAGCAAAGCTCGATATTTGTTTTAGATACGAGCGTACTTATCCACGACCCTGAATGCCTTCAGGGTTTTCATAACACCAACGTCGCCATTCCCATCTTTTGCATCATGGAATTGGATGACCTGAAAGACAATCGCCGTAAGTTTGAAGTCGCGGCGTGTGCAAGATTGGCATCTCGGAAGATTTCTGAGCTACGCGCTCTTGGACCGCTACACGATCCTGCGGGGGTCTTTGATCCCGAAACAGGGACGACGTATTACATCGCAGCCTCAAAACAAGGCAATGGCGTAGAAGCCTTGAAAGCCACGGGTTCTACCCGACACATGGACCTGATGATCTTGGAGGCTGCACTGAGCGTTCAAGAGAAGCATCCAGATAAGAAGACCATCCTAATCACTAAGGACGTGAACCTTCGTATCTTGGCTGATGCCGAAGGCTTGGTTGCAGAGGATTACGACAGAGACAAGGTTCATCTCTCAGAACTCTACAAGGGTGTGACACACCTCGATGAGTTTGACGAAGAAAGGGTTGCGAAAGCCTACTACGACAGCACAGACCCGTTGACCTGCGAGTCTCTTGGGTTGGATATAAAGCCCAACGAGTTTGTGGTGTTCGATAACGGGAGTGTTCGCCACCTGTTCCGTAATGGTGAGAACAACTGTTTGCGGGTGGTTCCAAAGAACTTCAAAAGCACGGGAATCATGCCTCGCAATTTCGAGCAGCGCATGGCTTTGGACCTGTTGCTTGATCCTGAGATTCAACTTGTGACGATGGTTGGCAAGGCAGGTACAGGTAAGACCTTCCTTGCGTTGGCGGCGGCATTGGCACAGATGGGTCCAGAGGCACCCTATGAGAGTATCCTGTTGAGCAAGCCTACCTTGGCGATGGGACACAGCGATGTTGGGTTCCTACCAGGAACACTGGAAGAAAAGATGGAGCCTTGGATGCAGAGCTTCTTTGACAACTTCGACCAGTTGATCTCGACCGACCCCAAACAACAGGGCGGTGAAAAGAATTGGGAGTACCTGCTCCACATGGGCGCAGTGAAGCTCCAAACCATCCATACGATTCGAGGGCGGTCGATTCCCAAGTCGTTGATGTTCATTGACGAGGCGCAGAACTTGACCCCTCATGAGATCAAGACCATCATCACGCGAGCGGCTGAGGGTACGAAAGTGATTCTTTCAGGCGATCCCTACCAGTGTGATTCGAGATTTCTTGACCAGCACAGCAATGGTTTGACGTACGTGACTGAGCGCATGAAAGAACAACGGCGATTTGGCACCGTGTTTATTCGCTCGGGGGTTCGCTCGGAGTTGTCGGATCTTGCTGCGACTCTGTTGTAATGTTTTCTCGACACTTACAATGGAAAGCGGTCACGCTCGATACCCTTCCTTGCCCACAAGTTTCGACGCATATTCGAGAGTATTCGTTGTTCACCACGATGAGTGAGAATAGCCAAATCAAGCCTATCAGAGCCAAAATACCCACCACAATCCAACCGATAGTGCGCCACATGGCAGCACCTCGCGTCTCATGTTTGTTATTGGGTATGTTGTATGACAAGCTCAAACCACCAGTAAGTAGAGTCCTTGACTTTACCTTCGTCGCGAACGGTATTCCTTCGATGCCCTCGCTGTGTAGAGGTGTTGTAAATGGCTAAACCTGGAGACACATATACTTTCACGACTTTGTTCTTAGACGGGTTGAACCAGCCTGTTGAAGTAGAAGACCCCGTGATTGAAGTATTCGCCTTCACCGCAGATGGTGAGAAAGCGTTCATTGTCCCAACGGATACGCCTATGGCACCCGTTGAGGATGAACAAGGTCGCTACACGCACACATTTGAGGTTCCGCTTAACTACGTGTACTCATCCACTGTTTTCGGGATCATGAAGGGTGTGAGCGACGGGTTCACGATTTTGGTTGAGGACCAACTCGAAGTCAGTGACGGGAGCGGTGGTGGCGGTGGCTCAGGCAATGACCGAATGATTGCTCGGTTCGTCAAGGGCGGTTGAGGTAATATTCCCTCAAGGTCGGGTAGTCAGACAGTCTTTTAGGTGGCTCATTTGCCCACTTTTCGATCTTCTCAACGAACCTGTCGCCAGCTTCACAGTCACAATAGACAGTTATCACCCTGCCGTAACGATAGATCTGCAAGCGACCGAAGCCGTTGCAGTGTTTACATCTGTCCATCACACACAACCTGTTCTTTATACGATGGTGAGTCTATTCAAAGTCCATTGAAGGAGGCTCGGTTTGAACTACGCAGAAAACAGATACAAGGCAGAAGTGGTGCGTTGGGTTGATGGCGACACGGTGGACATGTTGGTGGACTTGGGTCAAGGCGTCTGCATTAAGGGTCGCTATCGTCTGGCGAGGATTGATGCGCCTGAGATCAGAAAGCGAGCTGGCGTTACGGACGCTGAGAAATCCGCTGGCTTGAGTCTACTCGCTTCACTGAAGTCCGAGTTTCCAAAAGGAACACTGTTTGCCATCTCAACCAGTAAGCAAGGAAAGTTTGGGCGGTACTTGGTTGAGATGTATCCAATAGGCAGCGACGAGTCATTGAACGACAGGCTGTTGCGAGAGGGTTTGGCAAAGCCTTATCAATAGGACTTGTAGATGGCGTCCCACTTGGTCTGAATCTCATCCCAATCATAATGACCATTACTGCCTGTGATCCACATGCGGTTAGGCTCGTTCCAAGGTTGGATCATGATTCGCGTATACCCACCATCAGACAGATAGACCAGCCACTCAGCCCCGCCCTCAGCAAGTTCGGCGGCTTTCCTACTGTCGTCGATTAGATTTCGAGCCGAGCTTTTACCTGTCATGTACAAGTCCACGGTTCTCACTGCGTTCAATAGTGCTTGGGCATTGTCTTTCTTCGGTCGCTCTACAAGCACTTCACCGATTACCCGCTCAATCTCAGCAAGTGCTTTTTTGGCTTCATTTGTGTCCACGGTCATTCCACTTTCCCCCCAACGGCAAGTCTGGCTTTCTTTTTGGTTCTCTTTCTATACTGATGACTAATGAAAGAGGTTTGCGCCTTATTCATTCTGTTTACCGCTACAGGCTTAAAAAGGCCCCCCGAGTTGGAGATTTGTCGTGAGCGAAGAAAAATCCGCTTCAACACATGCGTTGATTGATACGGTCACGAAGCTCCTTGCTGTGATGGTGATCCCCTTGGTTATTTGGGCAGTGAAGTTGGAAGTTCAACTCGCAACCGCTTCGGTGGAGAGAACCCAACTTCAAGTCGAGATCAAGCGCGTATCGGAAGACAATGCCGCCGTGCTTAAAAGTGTTCGTGAGAACACGCTTGCGCTGAAAGAGCTTCAAACAACGATGGTCTATATCAAGGACCGCGTTGATGAGATCAAGAAGGAGATGAAGGATGACGCGAAATAAAGGGCGTTGGGTATTCTTCCTTGCGGTCGTTGCTTTAACTGCGTTGGTTTCGTCTTCTAAAACGACTCACAGCGACCATTTGATCCCAATGCAACCGCTTCCAAGCCAAACTCAAAAAGCACTCATTGAACAACGTGCTTTAGTGGACACCCTGAAAGAGTCTGCCGTTGAGATCAAAAAAGACGCAGATGAGGTACACAGGGAAATATGTCCTTGATCTCATTTTGCCCTCGATACACAGGGGTAGAGTAGAACGCACTGAGTTGGTGCTTGGCATGACTTGGCATGACACCGTTGGCATGACACCGAATAAATAAGGAGAAAACCATGTTCGGAAAGAAGAAGAACACTAAGACTGAAGACAGTGCAGCAAGCACCGAGACAGTCACCACCGAAAACGTAGAGGCAGCAGAGGCTACCGAGGCTACCGAGGCTACCGAGGCGATTGCCGAGGCTACTGACGCCGCTGTCGAGACGGCAACTGATGCGATGACCGTATCCACTGAAGATATGGAAGCACTCAACCGTTTCCGTTTGGCTGGCGAGGACTGCATCAAAGAACTCGGCAACATGGAGATCCGCAAGGCGCGTATCATCGCTTCTTACGGTCAGCTCGAAAACGCTTCACAGCAGAAGCTCATGGAAATCGGCGCGGCTCTTGGCATCGCTGAAGGTACTGGTTGGAGCGTGAACCCTGACGGAACCGTCACCGTTCACAACGCAACAGGAACCGTCACAGAGAGCGAAGCTGCGACCGCCGCTGAGTAAGGGGGTCGGCTTTGTCCGCAGGCTGGGAAACGTCCACAGGCGACAAGCCATCGCCGCCTAAAAACGGCATGGCTTTTAGCCCCTATAAGGTCGGGGTTTACGACCTGCGATGGGACAGCCCTGCCCTCTTATCCGCAAATACGCCTTGGACGATTCTTGGTGTCAACATCTATCGTTCCGATGCGTCAGATCGTGGTCCATACCGTCGTGTAAACGACGTTCCGATTGGCAGCACCTTCTATCGAGACAGGACAGTCAATGTCTTGGTTCGGAAAGAGGTCGTCGATTTCGACAGCTCTTGGGTTCACAAAGGCGACGCACCAAACAATCGCAGGTGGTCGTTTCGTAGCAAGCACCCCATCGTCAAAAAAGATGGTGGTGGGGTGTTTGCCAATTCCCCTTCCGACATAACAGTTGAGATCAACGGTAAGCCCTATGAGGTTCAATCTGTTTTCGGCAGAACGGGAGAAGTCGTTCTTGTAAACCGCGCAGCTTTCGACGTGGGTACAGAAAAGAACGAGGCACCAACCGTCATTGACGAAAACGCGGTTGTCACGGTCACCTATTATCGAAACAAAAACAGAACCCCAAGCACCGCCTTGGACCGAAAGGTCTTCTACCGTCTGACTACGGTAGCTGTAACTGAAAACGGTCTGGTTGAGACTGCTCTTGAAAACACCCCTCCCCTCACACCTACAGCGATTGAGGAAGTTGACTACATTTGGAAAGAGGCGATTCGTCGAAACCAATGGATTCTTCAACAGGGTGGTGAGCGCGTAAAGGTCTTTGTTCGTAAGACAGCGGGCAACCCTTGTTCATGTGGCATGGACGAAAAAGACTTGGAGTACACCAAGCAACCAAGCCAACGCTGCAAGGTTTGCTTCGGTACAGGCTACAAGGGTGGTTACGAAGGTCCATACGAGATCATCGTCGCTCCCGAAGAGGCTGATCGGCGGGTGTCCCAGACGCCAACAGGTCGCCGCGTAGAGTTGACCTATGAGGTGTTCATGGGTCCAAGCCCAATGGTCACCATGCGGGACTTCATTGTGAAGCAGACCAACGAGCGGTACAGCATCGGCGCAGTTCGCCGTCCAAGCAACAGAGGTAACGTCCTTCAACAGCACTTTACGATTGGTCTGCTCGACGAAGCCGACATTCGTTACCAAGTCCCTGTAGATGGTGTGGAAGCTCTTGCTTACCCTGAAACGAGATTCAGCCACAGTGCCGTTGCACCCGCACAAGGGCAACACGAACACAGCCCACCTCATCCCGTCGGTCCTGACGCGACAACGCCAATGCGAACTGAGAAGTCCAACTTCCCCGATGAGACGGAGAGGCGAGGCAGAACCCCTGTTTACGACAACATCGAGAAGTAGGGGGATTAAATGGGCTTAGGGAGCAAAGGGTTTAAGGTCGCGGGGATCTATGGCGGCTTAATGGCGAAAAAGGGCGGCTTCAAGGTTGATGACGACAAAACCGCCTTAAATGAAGTCGGCAAGCTCGCTGTGAAGTATATCAAGCAAGAAGCCACCAAGATTGCAGGTCGTAAGAGAGGTCTTCCCAAGAGCGCGAAGTTCCTTAATTCGTTTAGCTACGAGATTGTCGGCAAGAAGACGGTCAAGATTGTTTCTTCGTGGCCCCACATCAAGTTTGAGTCCTACCAGAAAGGCAAACGCCCTTGGAGAGTCGGCAAACCAGGCGCAAAGATCCCCCTGAGAACGAAGTCGGGAGAGTTGATCTTTCGTACCGTTCCCGCAGACCTTCAAATCGGCAACTGCAAAGTCTGGTGCCACCCAGGTCTGGCAAAGCACACTTTCATTAAACGTGCTTTAGCAAGAGCTAAGAAGGAGGTCATGGCGAAACATGGTCCGACAATGGCAGGACAGACGTTGAGGAAAAGGAAATGAGAAGATTGGTATTGGTATGCGCTGTGGAGAAGCTACGCTTGCGGGACTTTGAGGACAAGATGCTCGACAAGGGCGACAAAATTGAAGTCTCTGAGGGGGTCATTCAAAACCACCCTGATCTTCAAAAGGCGTTGGACGTTGGAGCCTTGGTGGTTGAAGAGGTGCGGAGACAGCCTCGCGTCAGAGACACTTCAAGACGCCCCGTTAGACAACGCCCAAAGCCAAAGAAAGTGGTCAACACGTCTACTTTGGAAGATCGTCTCAAAGGGATGATTGTCGATGCCTTGAGGGACAACCTTGGCGATATTGTGTCAGCCATAGAGTCATCCAAGGTGGAGGTCACCCTATCTGAGCAACCTCAAGTCCAAGCAGGTGGTGTGGACGCAGATACGATTCGAGCGATTATGAGCGAAGTGGTCGCATCTATGCCTAAACAGCAAGTTGTCGTTCAAGGAAACGGGTCGTCATCGACACAAGCCGCCGCCCAAATGGATGACACGCCCATGTTTATTCCCACGGGTATTGTGTCCAACGAGTTGGAAGCTGAGATCGATACCGCAAGCGAGTCTTCCAAAGGCTCGTCTGTGGATGCAGCAACGGAAGCGTTGAGACAGCTCAGAAAAGCCAAGAAAAATAAGGAGTCCTGAAATGTCAGACGCGGAAAACCAAGAAGCCGAAGCAAAACCGAAATCACGCAAGAAAGCCAGCCTGCCTAAAGGCGTTGGTTTGGACATTGGGACGATGAACATCGTGTCTGCTCGCAGAGGTTCGGGCGGCGAGATTGAGTCTAAGCGCGTACGAGACGCTTTCTTAGATCTGCCACCAGACTCAAAGAAGATGCTCAAGCTCTCTGGCGTCAGCTATGTGGAACGCGCCGATGAGTTGATTATTATTGGCGACCCCGCACTTGAGACTGCGAATATCTTTGGTCGGGAAGCACGTCGTCCTTTACAAGCTGGTTTGATCGCCGCAGGTGAAGGCGATGCTTTGGACGTGTTGGGTCTTTTGATCAAGAACGTCTTGGGCGAGCCACGGGTTGCGAACGAAGCCTGTTACTTCTCAGTACCAGCCGCGCCTATCGATCAGCCTGACAAGGATGTGATTTATCACCAAGGCGTCTTCGACCGCATTGTAAGAGAGTGTGGGTATGAGCCTTACGCATCCAACGAAGCCATGGCAATCATCTATGCTGAGACGGCTCAAGAGGGTTTTAGTGGTGTTGGGATCAGCTTCGGAAGCGGAATGACGAACATCGCCCTCGCTGTGAACACCATTGAGGGTCTGTCTTTCTCAGTTGCCCGTGGAGGTGACTGGATTGACGGGGGCGCCGCACGGAGTATCGGAAGCACTCAAGCCCGAATTTGCTCCATCAAGGAACAAGGGATTGATCTCAATAACCCTATTGGACGTGAGCAAGAAGCGGTTGCTTTCTACTACAAAAACCTGATCGAGTATGCGCTTGACCAGATTGCCTTGCGGTTCAAGCAGATCGAAGGTCAGTTTGCGTTACCTCGACCCATTCCCATCGTCGTGTCTGGTGGAACCAGCCTTGCAGGAGGCTTCATGGAGTTCTTCAAAAAGGTCTTCGAGAAGAAAAGTAAGAAGTTCCCCATCGAAGTATCAGAGATTCGACACGCCAGCGAACCCCTCAACGCAGTTGCCTACGGGATGCTGGTTCAAGCCATGCAGGAGTATGAAGATGAGTAGTGACAAAGAGATTCTGGATTTCTTGGACGGGATCGGACCAAGCGATACCTCAACTGAGACCGCAACGATTGGAGACGGCGACGCCTTCAACGATGGCGCGGCGGGAGTGCCTTCGATGGGCGCACCTTTGAAGACAGTGACCCTTCCCGTTGACGGTGAAGAAACCACTGTTGGACGAGGTAAGCTGGTTTATTACGGTCAGGGTGGTCGGAAGTTCTTCGGCTTTTACTCTGGTCTGGTCGTGTCGAGAGATGGGAACACCGTAACCATTACAGGTACGCTTAAAGAAGAGTAGCCTTGGAGTAGTCGTGTATTACGTTCTGTCACATGCCTTGACAAGACGGTTTATCGGAGAGCTGCGAAGGTTCTGGTCTTACCATCCTCGCTATCGAGATGATCTTGTAGACAACATTCAAGGTAAGTATTCATTTGATGAACGCCCTCAACATGGGATTGTCGTAAAGACAAGCGGCGGCTCCATGTTGAAGATGGCGGCAGATAACTTCATCGGAACGGTGCGTTCTCACGCTTATCTGAGCAAAGTAGACAAGTACCCAGGCATGTTCATCGAATGGACGCGGGAAGACGCGGTAGCCATCCAGAACAACGGCGGTCGATTCCCCTCCCCTGCGGGTGTCTATTACATTGAGATCACAGCCTTCGATGAAAGCACAAGTAAAGGCGAGTTCTACTTAGACCGCCTGATTACAGTTCGAGATGAGTCGGTGTCCTTGGTGAACAGCCAAGAGGGTACGCTGCAACATAAACCCTTAAACGGAACGCTTGCTCTGTATGAAGTTCCAAGCGGGATCAGGCTGCACAACTACGAAATCGATTACGAAACGGCAGCCCTCAAACTCGTTCAACCTTTGTCGAACAAGATGGGGTTGTCGGCAGACTACCGATACCCTGCCGAGAGCATTGGTCCGATTCCGTTTACTTGTATGCGAGCAAACAACACGGCGATTCCTGGCGTGGTGTTGGCTTTTGGCAGAGAGGTGGAAGTTGGCGACCGCTTGGCAGTGGTGGTGACAAACAGACGTGAGCCTGCATACCAAGAATACGGTGGTAGGTGGCAGATCAACATGGACTTTGATGTGATTTCTCGCGACGTGCATTCGCAGCGCGAGATCGTTGACCGAACCATGACGTATGTTTTTGGCACTTTGCGTCCAAGGCTATCTACTGAAGGCATTGAGATCATGGATCTCAGTTTCGGCGGTGAGATTGAAGAAGTCTACGACGAAACAGGTGACGACTACTATTACAACGCTAACTTCTCTCTGACCTTGGAAACCGAATGGAGTATCCATGTGCCTTTGGGACCAATGATGCGTTCGGTGTCTGCGATTAGCAAGGCCGATATGTCGGATGCGGAAGCTGATCCCGACAACGCACCAAGTGAAAGTTTAGCGATGCGAAGCCTTGGCATATCTCGAAGCCTCGACCCTTTCGTTCCTGGTCGTAATGCCGAATACGAGGTCATCAAGTAGTGCGCGTTGACGGGTAGTTTGTCTATACATTCAGCTCATCATAGGTAGGAGGAATCGTTTTGCCGTTATACAGATACCAATGTGACGCATGCGGGCTGCAATTCGATGCCCGACAACCAGCGGCGAAGGCGACAGATGCCTACCCCTGCCTTGGTTGCGACACCCTTGCGTCCAGACTCGCACCAGAGTCGATGACTTCCACCTACAACCCAACAGGGGATGGGTCGATTAGACCTCAAAACACGGGCGTCAACTCATACGATGCCAATGTGGATAGAGTCATCGGGGATCACGCCAAGACAAGCTACGAACACATCTCCAAACGACATGCGCGTAAGCGAGAAATCCTTCGAGACAACCCAAACGTATCGGGACATGACCTTAGCCGAACCGAAGACCATGATTATCGCGTCATGACTTCCGCAGAGAGAGGTGCCGCTGAAACGGCTCGTAATCTCAATGGCAAGGCTATGGACATGATCAATAGACACAAGAAAAAGCTCAAACAAAAAGAGCGCGGTAATCAGACCGCATAAAGAGGGCGGGTTCCCTCCTTCCAGCCGAATGGCTTGGTCAGACACATAGAAAGAACGATGTGAATCACTTGGGCTTAACGATCCCGTCTTTTGACGTGGAGAGAGAAACAAACCTGCTTTTTTAATGACAGCCAAACTAAGGAGAACCCGTCATGGCTTTTGATTTCAAGAATCCCTATGCGCCCCCAGGCGTATACACCGAGTCCGAGTTTGCCTCGGACCTTCAAGGACAGCTTTCGTCCACAAACATTCCGATGCTTATCGGACCTGGCAATGAGATTTTGACCCGTGGCAACCTTGAGGTTGTTCGTGGCTCTTCTCAGACCGTTGACCAGCGCGTTCCCAATGACGATATGTCAGGTCGCGCCGTTGACGCTGATGGTATGCTTGCCAACTTCGATGGCTCCCTTACCGTCGTTAAGGTTCGCAACTTCCCCATCGTCACTGGCGACGGAAACGGTCGAACCTCCAACGCCCCCGCTGATGTGACTGCCTTCATCAACGGCAACCCAACAGTCGTTCTTTCTGTGAGCGGTTCTGAGGGGTTGATTGAGCTTGCTGAAGCTCCCGATGCTGCGGATGAGGTCACAGTAACTTATTTCTTCAACCGCACAGACACCCAACAGACTGATGATGTGTCTTCGCAAATCAGCACAGGTGCTTCAGAGATGGTTGGCACTGTAGCTGTTGGCAGTGGTTATGGGATCGATGCCGAAGCTGGTACAAACGACACGTTTGAGATTACGGCTGACGGTGAGAGCGTGACCATTACGCTCCCCGCTGGTACTTGGACGACCGCTCAGATGCTCGGTTTCATCAATTCAGATGCGCCAGGCTCACTTGAGGCGACTTCCGCGACAAACAATGAGGGTGGTGTTGTAATCGTCCTTAGTGCAGATCAAGGCATCTCTATTGGTGCTGGTACAGCCAACGCAACGCTTGGCTTCGCCGCTGGCGATAGCACTGTTCGCAATAAGGTCTTCTTCGTTAATCAACGCCCTATGGTTGATGGAACGAACGCGGGTCGTACGCTCTCAACTGGAGATGCAACAGGCGTTTCCGTCACGGTTGATGGTGTTGAGGTTTCAGTCGTTGATGTTGACGGCAAGAACGGTTCTGTAGAGCTTGCTGATGCTCCCGCTGCGGGATCAACTGTTGAAGTGACTTACTACTGGAACAGTTGGCAAGACACCTTCGACTTCGTGTTCGATGTTGGCATTACCCGCGTTCTTCGTTGTGGTGTTGAGTCTGATCGTATGGACTACATCAACGGGTCCGACTTTGTTCTTTACGATGACAAGATTTATTGGGGTACTTCGGCAATCATTGAAGCGACTGCAACTTCAGAGAGTGCCATTGCATTCGACGAAACACAGATTACAGCGCAGCTTGCCGACGTTAGCGTCCACATGGAAGCCTGCGCTCCCGTTACTTCAGGTGGCGAGACCAGCTTGGTTTCTTTCAACTTGCAGCGCGTACCCACTTCGGGCAACGGCACGGGATCACCTGGAAATGAGTATCCTCTGAGTGCTGCCGTTTTCAGTGGAATGACGAACAAGCGGCGCGACGTTTGGTCGAACCGACCTGAGCTTGTAAAGGTTTGGGCTGGATACGGCATTGCCGACGCAAAGGAGCGCGGTCAGGTCACAGTTGCCAAGGTCAGCGCGTCCTCAAAGAACATTGTTTTGGCTGATCCCATCGAGCCAGGCATGAGCGTCTTTGCAAGCTACAACTACAACCGAATTGACGATGAGGTCTTCACGCTCACTTGTGAGAGCGCAGGGGCTTCAGGCGTTGGTACTTACTCCATCGCAGACGGAAGCGGCGCATCTGTTTACGCCTCGACCCTGACTGCGAAGGGTGCTGGATTGGTTGAGGTTCTTCAGTGGGAGTCGGGTAACTCTAACCTGCCTTTCGCTCGTTTTGAGCCTGTATCTTCCGATCTTTACACAGGTCCAGTTGAAGAACTTGTCACTGTCACGCTTGTGGACAAGGATGAGACTAACGCAGCGATTTCTTTTGGGAATCCAGGGCCGTTCTACTTCATCTCTGGTCAGTCGGATTCGATTACCATTGATCCCGATGGTGCTGGAACCGCCGCCGCTCGCTCACTGAGCAACCAAGCGGCTGCGATCATGGTTTCTGATGAAGCCAGCTACGATGCTTCTTCAAGTGGTACGACGTGGGCAATCGCGGCGGGTTCCAACGACAGCATCGCTATTGGGGTTGACGGTCAGACCATCGCGGCAACCGTCGCCGCTGGCGATCAGGACATTTCTGCTTTCGTGGCAGCATTGAATGTCGCCGCTGAGTCGGTTGCTCCTGAGTATGTCTCTGCGGTCTCGATTCAAAACCCTGTCGGTATTGCTGTCGGTGTCCAAAACACCATCGCTTTCGGATGGGACGATGACACGGGTGCAGACACCAACGTCACTGGCACTATTGCTGCCGATACTTACGGTGACGTAGCAAGTCTCGCCACCGCTGTGCAGACAGCAATGCAAGACGCGATTGGTGCCGCTGTGGTAGCTGCCGATGACCGTCCAACTGTGGCTGTCTCTGCAAACAACGCAGGTCAGCTTGTCTTCGCTATCACCAAGGCGACTAACGCGACTTGGTGTGCTTTCTCGTTCCTCGATACGGCTGGCGGTGCGGATTTCTGCACGAATGTCGCAGGTATCGACACGGGTGCATTGAAGACCACGGGCGGTCAGACTGTCATTATGGATGCTCCGATTGCATACCGCTACACATCGACGCCTGCCGACAGTGGCGCACTTCCTTTGGATCGTTTGATTCTTCGTAACCGCGTGATCCCTGGTGGCTTGACTGTCAACCCACGGGATCTTGGTGGATACGGTGTTGAGATCCTTTCTGGCACCGCTCTGAGCCTCTTTGGTTTCGAGATGGGTGACAAGGTAAGTGCTGCGACTTCGGCAACCGTAACCTCCGCAGCCGTGGGTGGTTATGTCGGTTGGGCGCGAGGCATCATTGACGTGGCGGCTGGCGACGCAACCGCCGGTCAACCTGAGTTGACGTTCTTCGACGGTTCGGGAAGCAGCCCTGCTAACAACGTCATTGAGTTCTCGGTTGATGGCGAATCTCACACGATTGAGATCGCAGCTTCCGAAGCAGGTACGGACACGTCTTTCGGTCCTGTGAGCGTAGCTGGTTCTGTCCTCGGTCAGATTCAGGCTGTGTTGACGGCAGCAGGTAGTTCGGCAGAACTACTTCAAGTTGGTCCTTCATTCTGGATTGCCAGCCCCTCTGAAGGCTCGGCGTCGTCGGTTAAGATTGGGGAGGGTAGCGCAAACGCTATTCTCGGCTTGAACGACAACGCTTCTGCTTCTCGCGTAGGTGTTAAAGCTGACGCGGTGGTTGGTAGCCTGATGACCGATCTTGAGCATGCAGCTCTTGGTTGGGTCGAGTGGGCGGTTGGTAGTGGTTGGACTGATGCGAACCACTTTGCAGAGCAAGGTGGTCTGGTATCAACCATTACGGACGCGTCTGGCGACACGTACCTGAAGGTGCAAAGCGGTTCTCTTGGGGCGGCATCGTCTGTTGAGATCTCTGGCGGCACGGTCTTCCAGTCTGGTACTGGATTTCTTGGCGCGGCTGGCGATTTTGATAGTGGCGAATCTGCTCGTACAGGGTTCATCGTTACGTCGGACAACCCCGTGGGATCAGGATCAGCGAACAGCTCTGTTCTTGGTGCAGGTTCGGGCCAAGACGGAAGCGTCGGTCAGACTTACCGCGATGCGGTGACAGGCTTGACCTTCACCTTGCTTGCTCCCCTTGGTGGTGGAAACTATTCGACCAACTTGACTTCGACCTTTGAGTTGACCAACAGCGCAACGATTGAGTGCGATGCGAACAACCCAATCGAGTCTATTGCTGGTCTTCAGCTTTTCGTGGCAAACACGTCAAGCATCGGCGCAGGCGATACGGCTACCGTTACCACCCACAATAAGGGTGGCAAGGAGCCAAGCATTGGTCAGAGCTTCTACATCTCTTATGAGTACGAGAAGCGTAACTACCAGCCACGACTGTTCACTCGCGTATCTACAGTTGAGGCAGCGTTTGGATCAGTCGGCGCGGAGAACCAGAGCAGCTTGGCTTCGTACTTGATGTTCTTGAACGGCGCGACTGTGATCGGCGTTAAGCAGGTCAAGCGTGAAGAGGGTAAGACCAACGCAAGCCTTGACAGCTACCTCGATGCTTTCGATGAGTTGGAAGGGTTACTGCCTGGACGTATCCGACCTTCGGTACTTGTGCCGATGATCGAGTACACGCATGAGCTTGGTTCTTTCCTTTCTCTGCATGTAGATAAGCAGTCGAGTATCCGTCAACGCTCAGAGCGTACAGCGATTCTCGGTTTCGCCGCTGGCACTCAGCCAAGTGAAGCTGCGGATTTGGTCAAGTCTCTTGATCTCGGTGAGGATGAGAACGGCATGAAAGTGTCGGGTAACTC
>MDTG01374628.1_pt1 | contig 15257 bp, 14 predicted proteins | sample 811421 | NCBI WGS metagenome assembly MDTG01 (sample SAMN05326645, study PRJNA326480) | marine metagenome | isolation source: seawater | place: Pacific Ocean: South East | collected 2011
CAATCAAAACCCCAGGTACTCTCAATACGTAAACTTTAATTTTTTTTAATTTTAAAAATAATTTTTCAGATTTTAGCTTATAACGAACATAACTTAAGGTAGAAAATTTTTTATTATTTTCGTCCACTTTTTTATTATTTCGATTGCTAAAAACAAGTGCTGTTGAAAAAAAAATCATTTTTTTAATTTTTTTATTGTTTTTTACTAAATTATAAATTTTTTTATCATTTATAAAATTTTTTTTAAAACTTTTATTTTTAGATAAAACATTTTCTGTATCACAAGCTAAATGGATCATAATGTCTGTTTCTTTTGGAATATTAAATTTTTTTTTACTAATAGAAGATCTTAAATATTTTATTTTATTTTGGTTAAACTTAATTTTTTTTCTTGAATTTAAAATACAAAAGTATTTCTTTTCTATTAAATATTTTGATAAATTTAGCCCTATTTTTCCACTTGCTCCTGTTATTAGAATATTCATTGGGTGGAATTTAATTAAATAGTTCTTTATTTTTTATTAGAAAATTTTCAGATACAAAAAAGTTTTCAGAAAATTTATTCCCTGTAGATTTAATAAAATTTTTTTTAAAGTTAAGCTGTAATTCTTCATTAAAAGAAAATTTACCATCTAAAAAATCCAGCATTTCTTTTACAGCATGAAATATTTCATCCTCTGTATTGTCAATAACTTTTAGGTTATTTCTCTCATATTGAACCGTCTCTTCGAATAAAGGAACGGGAATTTTTTCATTGTTTAACTTAAAATTTAAATCTAGTAGTTTGTTAAAATTAATAAACTTGTTTTTTTTTTCGTCAAAGATTTTTTTAAAAATAACAACTACGTTATTTTGAAAAGTAAATAAATCTGGAATTCGTAGCCAATTTACATACACTATGGGTCTTTGAAAATTCATAGCTAAAACATCTGGACCAGAACCTGTCCCAACATACAAGTCGCATTTTTTCATTAATAATAAATCATTTTTTTCATTTCTTATTTTAGAATTGGTGTAATCAAAAATTTTTTTATTTTCACATTTTTGTTCACTAACTGAACCAAATCTTACAAGTTCATGATTTTTATCTAATTTAGATAGTGCATTCTCATATGTAATTAATTTTTCATTTCGATAATTATGATAATTTAAGTTCATTTTTGATGTATTTTTTTTATATGCACCGTCTCTACAATGAAATATTATAAATTTTTTTGAAATTAAATTTTTTATATCTTGATTTTTAACTTTATTTTTATAATCAAAATAAATATTATTTTGGTTGCTAAGAGATTTGTATACATTTTTATCTCTGTGAGAAAATGATTTAAATATAATTTTTTCTAAATCTTTAGTATATAAAGCTGACCTATAATAAATATAAAATATCAGGTTTAAAAAATGGTTTAAATTTTTTCCTGATAATTCCTTACATGCAATTTTAAAAATAAGGAAGTTTATATTTTTATTATTAATAGCAAGTTCAATTGGGTCAATTATAATTCGGACATTTTTATTTATGCTTTTTATATATAATAAATTTATTAATCCCCCCAAAAAAGATGGTTTGATAAATATAAATTGATAATTTTTTAAAAAATAAAATAGAATTGAGAATATAACTTTCTTAATTTTTTTTCTCATTAAGTTTACAAAAATCTAATTAAATAGTTTGAAATTTTTACAGTTGATCGCCGTCAAGCTTTATAACTAAAGAGCACTATCTAAGTTATGCTGATTTTTCTTAACCAACCACATCTATTACAGCCATTTATAGTGCCATTAACTCTAATGGTATTTTTAAACTTTTCAAATTGATCGGAAAAAATAATATCTTTTATTTTTTGATTTTTAACATTCCCCATGCTTACAGCCATGCATGGAAATAAGTTACCATCCACATTGATATGTACACTGCTCCATGGGGCAGTGCATACTTTAAAGTGTTTTGGATCATGACTTTCACGATTTAAATATGACAAATCTGATTCGTTAAAGTCTCTGTCCTGGCCTAGGTCTATTAAACTTGGGTGTAAATATGTTTTGTAATCATTTTGTTTATCGTAATTTTTAATTTTATTTAGTTGCTCAACAAATTTACTGAATTTTTTGTATTTATATGCTTTATAATCTTTATCAATACTTTTAAAATCAAACATTAGGTCAGAGTGTTGTATTTCAGCACCTTTTAACATTTGTAAACTGTGAGTATCAGCCTTTAAGACCTCCACAGTAAACTTGTGTATGTCAAATAAATCATCAATGTTTTCGTCCAAAATTACAGTTTTTATATCTAAAGCTGATTTGTGATTTCTCTGTTCTCTTAATTTTATAAATCTATGAATTTGATCTACCAACTTATCCCACTGGCTTTTCTTGAAGTCTCTATTTGTATTTCCTATGTTGTCAATTGATATACCAAGAACTTTAAAATTCTTTTCAGAAATCAAGCATTCAATTTTGTCATCACTTAGAAGAAGACCATTTGTAACAATGTTTGTCTCATTTAATTCATTTGCTTTTTTAAAAATTTTATCGAAATCTTGGAAAACTAATGGTTCGCCCCCAGTAAGAGTTACTCTTGATCCTTTGGGAATTTGATTTAAAACATGCATCCAATGATCGGTGTGCATTCTGTCTTCTCTTTTTTTCCTCTCCTGGAAACAGAAAGTGCATCTTAGGTTGCATAAATTTGTTAAAATAAAAACATACCTTCTAGGAAGCATGTTGCCTTTTTCAAAAGCCAATTTAGAGTATTCTTCTTGTCTTCTAAATAAATCGTTAGATGTAGATGAGTTTTTCATTAATATTTCATTGAATGTTGATTATATTTTTTATTATAAAAACCTTCAAGAGTTTTAAAGTCTCTATTATGTTTAATCAAGAAATTATAATTACCTTCAGCTTTTATTTTTTTATTTGATATAAGTAATATTTTATCACATTTCTTTAATGTATTTACTCTGTGTGTAACATATAAAATAGTTAAATCTTTATAATTTTTTCTTATTTGTTGAATTATATTTTTTTCATTATTGTAATCCAATGCATTTGTAGCTTCATCTAGTATTAAGATTTTTGGATTTTTATATAATGCTCTTGCAATTAGAAGTCTTTGTTGCTGTCCGCCACTCAATTTAGTTCCCTTTTCGCCTAATTTAGTTTTGTATTTATTGGGTAAATTTTTTACAATAAAATTGTTTATTTGAGTAAAAGAACAAATTTTATTTATGCTATATTTTGATTTACTCTTTTTAATACCAAATTTAATATTATTCTCTATGCTATCATCTAAGATAAAACCATTTTGAGGAACATAAGCTATTAAATCGTGCCATATTTTAGAATTGAATAATGTAACCTTTTCGTTATCTACGTAAAGTTCTCCTGAACGTGGGTTTAAAAGACCAGTTATTAAATCAAGAAAAGTGGTTTTTCCATTGCCGCTCTCTCCACAAATACCGATAAATTGACCTTTGTTGATAACTGTTGAAAATTCAAATTTTTTTGTCTCTCTTTTTTTATAAACATATCTAACTTTATTCAGAATAAGATTATTTTTAAATTCAATTTTTCTTTTTTTTTTGTTTTCTTTTTGAAAGTTTTTTTCATAATATTTGAAGCAATCTGTCAGGTCACCAATTATTGAGTCAAAAATTGAGTGATAATATTTTCTTATAATGTTTTGAGCATATATATTTTGTATAGCGGGTAATAACCTTTTTAATGAAATCGCTAGCACTCCTATAATAGTTATGAGTTCACTGAAATTATTAGAAGAAAAAAATAAGTAAATTGTTATAATTAAGAGATTAACAAACGCAAATACCTCAACTAAATATGATGGAGCGAACTGATAAATTTGGTTTTTATTCTGAGCGTCTCTGTGATTCAAAGAAGCTGCTTGATATTTATCAATAAAACCTTTGCTATTATTTGCAATTTTTATTTCCTTAAAAGCACCAAAAGCATTTCCAATAATTTTGGCTGAAGACGATATATATTTTTCAGAAAAAGTACCTAATTTTTGAACTTTGTCTCTGACTCTCTTATAAATGAGAAAATAAAAGAAAACTAAAGTAAAAAATAAAATAATAGTTAATATTGGATTATAAATTAAAAGAAATGAGGTAATAAAAAAACAAGTCATTATGTTACCAAAAATAAATAGAACAGGATGCATATAATTGGTAGCAGCGTTTAAAGTATCTGTGCATCTTTGTATTAGTACTGGCACGCTTTTTGAAAAAATAAATTTATATGGTTTGGATAAATAGTAACTTAAAAGTTTACCAGATTTTTCAAAATATATATTGTTCATGAATTCAAATGCATATTGAGTAGAATAAAATCTTAATGCTTGGTTAATTGAAATTATTATCATCGACGAAACTCCCAAGAATAAAATAAATTCAGTACTAGTAAAATTTAAAATTTTATTTATCTCTATTAAATAATAGTTAGAATTTAAAATTTCTGGATTACTCAAAATAGATAAAAAAGGTAAAATTGAAATGACTCCAATCATGTCAAACACGCTTGATGTAACCACCAGAAATAGGCAAAAAACTAGTCTTGTTCTGTTGTGTTTTTCTAAGATATTCCAGATTTGGATTATATTTTCTCTCATTTTATATTTGACTCAATGAAATCTGAACTAATATCAGCAAAACATTTAAGATGTTTGTTGTCAAATTTGACAATGTCTTTAATTTTTTCTTTAAAAAAAATATTATTTTCTAAAAATTTTTTAGTATTTTTATTTTCTAATTTATCGAACATCTCAATTGTTGCATTTCTTATTTCTTCAGATGAATTATCTTTGATATCAAACCTATCAAATCCTTGTTCGGTGCTTTCTGAATAAATTATATAACCTTTTGGATAACTAAATAAAAATTTTTCATCAAAATGATTTTGTCCTTTCAGATAAACTTTTTTTGGTAAAAAAATATCTTTCTTTGTATATGAATAATAATCAAAGACAGGAGTATAATTTACAGCTAAAACAGGTGTGTCAAAACAAGCAGCAAGCACAGAAGGACCTGAAGAAGTTCCAAGAAAAAATTTACAATTTTGTGCTATGAATACATCCATAAAATGACTTTTGTATTTAGTAAAAGGATAATCAATTAATCCATCTATTTTTGGAAATTTAGTCATCGAAGAATCTCCTAACCTTATTACCTTTCCGCCTCTAGAAATAATCTCTTTAATTGCCTCTATATAAGTAGATGGATCTGAATTGCATTGTGTATTACCAATACCCTGCCTAATATGTAAACCGACGAACCAGTCATTTTCTTTTAGACCCATTTTTAATAAAGTTTTAAAACCTAAATTTTGCTCCTTTTCAGAAAGACTTAGTTTAGTAAATGTATTTTTTTTATTCATCTCAACTTCTTGATTGATGAGATTTATAGCTACAAACCAAGGATACATTTTTTTTTTAAAAGGAAGACAATGTGTCAAAGGTACTTGAAAAATATCCTGATATTTTCTTGATTTTAAAAATTTAAACGTATTTTTTTCAGTTACAAAATGATCTTTAAAAAGATTGAATACAGTTGGATTTTGTAGCCGCTCATGCTTCCTAATAAGTATATGTGCTTTTTTTTTTGATTTTAGAACATTATATTGATTCATTAGATAATAAAAAACTGTCCATGAATTTCCAAGACTTCCAATAAATCTTCCTATAGGAATAAATCTCTTGCCTGCATTTTTTTTTAAATTATTTGCTTCCCAATCTTCTTGTAATTTTTCAAAATTTTCATATATATCAAAGCAAGCTTTTGGGTCATAATCATGTAAAAATTCAGCGTAGCAATTAGCCACGAGTGGGTGATTTGAATTATCTGAATATAATTTTTCAAAATCTTTTTTCTTTTTATCGATATTTTTATTTTTTAAGATAATGTCGAGTTCGTTTATTACTTTGTCTTTAAAAATGCTATTAAAAAATTTAAAAAAAGCAACAAGTATAAAAGCTTCACAAACATGGGCTTTATGTATTAAACTTTTAAACATTATTTTTTGAAAAATTTTATCTAAGAAAACTTGATTTATTTAAAATATATAAATTCGAAATCGCCTTTATAACCAGCAAGTTTGAAAGTATATTTCCATTCTTTGTCGGTAAAGAAACTCTCGGCAGTTAAAGCCCAACATTGTAAATTGAATAATTCTTTTTCGTTTCTATAGCCTTCAACCAAAATATAACTTTTTTTACTAATTCTATTAATTTCTTTTAATGAAAAAATTAATTCTGGTAATCTGAAATTATGTAACGTATTCATTGAGAATACAAAATCAAATTTTTTATTTTTAAAAGGAAACTTTTTTTTTGCATCGTGATAAAATAATTTTTTCCTTATCTCCTGTTTGGCAGTTTTAAGCCCATGTCTAGAAATATCAAATCCTGAGATTTCGATACCTGGAACAAGTTTAGAAATTTCATATAATAAAAATCCTTTTCCACATCCTACATCTAATATTTTTGATTCTTTTGTGAGTTTATATTTTTTTATTATTTTCCTTGCAACAGGTGTCCACCATCCCTCGATATACTTGTAACCTCCATATCCAAAATTTCTTTTTCCATCCCAATAATCATATTCAAATCTTCTTGCTTTTTTCATGGACACAACTTTATTGTTAAACATTCTGTTAATGTAATTTCTTTTGGTAGATAAGTGTAAACTTGTCATTATTTTCACTAATTTCTTCATTTATTTAATCTGTGTTTTCTATTGTGAAATATGAAATTCTAGAGATGTGAGGAAATCTCTTTATCTTAATTTTATTTAAATTAAAAACTTCTTTCAAAGCTGGTGTTACTCCTCTTGCCATATCACAATTTAGTTCGTCGAATGCGAGGACACTTCCTTTTGTTAAATGAGGTTTTAAAAGACGTAAACAATTTTTAGTGGGTTCGTAAATATCCATATCAAAAAAAGCGAAGGATACAATCGTTTCGGTCGATTTTTTTAGGTAATTTTTAAGGGTAACAGAAGCATCACCTTTGATTACTTCATATTTTTTAACATGTGATACTGGATTCTCTTTTTCTAAATTAGATAGCAGTTCTATCAAATATCTTTCGTAATCTTTTGGAAGTGAAAGTGTGCCTCTCTTATACTGGCCGTCATCAATTTTTTTTTCTTTTAAAAAACCCTTGAATGTATCAAAACCTATTATCTTTCTTTTTACATTATATGGTTCTAACATACCTCTTAGTGCAATTAACAATGATAAATTTTGACCCCATCTTAAGCCGAATTCCATGATTACACCTTCGGTATCTTTAATTTTTTGATAAATTTCATAAAAAAATAACATTCTTGAAAAATTTTTTGTAGTTAAAAATAGTCCCAAATTTTCAAGTATTTCATTCTTTGGAACCGGAGATTTTAAAAACTTTTGTATGATCTCTTCTCTGTTTTTTAATTCGACTGAGCTAGCTCTCTTTGTAGTATAGTGTTCTTTGAGTTTTTTATTTTTTTTACTCATTTTCTATTTAATTTATACTTGTGTGTAATTGTAAAATTTTTCAAGGTCAATTTTTCTCATCTTGATTTTTCTTTTTGAATTTTTTTCTTTTCTTATATTTTTTAATTCATGAACCAATCGATTCTTGAAATTTGATATCTTTTTATTGGGTGGTAGTAGCCAGTATCTTCCTCCCCGATTCATTTTTTTGTGAAATAACTTAAGATTAGAGTATGGACTGTCTGTTCTTAGTCTACACTCTATACTTATTCTAATTTTATTTCCTTCTCTAATAGTATTGTGAGGAACAAAACCGTTGAACATATATCCAAAACCGTTTTTGTGTTTAACTTTACATTTTGATGCATTTTCATAGTTTTTTATATAACTAAAATATTTTCTTGTTCGCATAAATTTTTTTGATTTGTAATAATTGGTATTTTTTTCATTAATTCCTATTAGTTTTTCATCTGTTTTATAAATGTTTAATTTGGACGCATTTTTAGATACCGATAAATAGATAACAATATTAATTAAATCTTTTGGCTCTCCTGCCCAAGGATCACAGTGAATTAAATTAGTTTGATATTTAGTGACTTGTTTAGGCTTTTTGGGATGAGCAATTCTCAGAGTTATAGGAAACTCAATACCTTTTATAAATTTATTTATCATTTTGTTTTTTCTTAAAATTTTTAAAATTATTTTTTCAATACTTACCATTATATTTAAATCTTTTTTAACTTGGTAAAATTTTGTGGAGTTCAAATAATTGTAACAGTCAATGTAATTTTTAAACAATCTATTTTTCTCATTTTTATTTATGAGATTTACGATTTCTTTTTTTAAATTTTTTTCATCGTTTTTTGTCATCTGGAATCTAACAACAAAATCATCTATAAATTTCAATTTTTTATTTTTATCTTTTTTAAGTTTTTTAAAATACTGTATACTTTTCATATAATTTATTTCAATTCGTTGTAATACTCTTTTATAGCTTTATCTATTGGCGTAAATCTAAATTTTTTTAATTCCTTCATAATTTTATTGTTTTTTGCTAAATGATTTGAGCCATCATAGATTCTCTTTTTTGAAATAATTCTTGATTTAGAATCTGTCAAATTTATACATTTTAGAGCTAATTGTTTAAAAGAATAACTTTCTTTAGGAACGATAATAAATGTGCCTATTATTTTTCTTTTTATTATTATTTCAATTATTCTGAATAAATCTTTAATGTATAGGAAGTGCTTTTTTTCTTTTCCATCTCCCCAGATTTTTAGAGGTTTTTTTCTAATTATGTTATGTAGGAAACTAGTGGGTCCATAATTATAGGCGTAATCATATTTTCCGAAAACCCTTGGTATTCTAACAATTGTAAGATTTAATTTTGAAATTTTTTTTAAAGAATTCAGAATATTTTCTGAGAAAACTTTTGCTATTCCGTATTCGTTATCTGGACTAACTAACGAACTTTCGTCATAATTATTATAGTTTTTTTTATCTCCAAAAACTGACATTGAGCTAAATAATACTACGTGTGATGGTTTCATTAGCTCAATTATTTTCGATAAATTCATTGTTAAATCAATATTGTCAATGACTGAGGGTTTTTTATCTATATGTTTGGTTTTAAAGGCAAGTAAAATTAATACAGAATTTTTTTTAATGTATTTTTTCAAATCTTTTGAAATAATTTTTTTAGATAAATCAATCTTTTCTCTATTAATACCAATATAATCTAACGAGCGATTATTAGAAAATTCTACAAAATTTTTTCCAATAAATCCATTGCTGCCTATAACATAAATTTTTTTCATTTTTTTAGGAAAATTTTGATTTTTTTTATGATACTTTTAGCATCTAGATTATTTTTTTTATAAAGCCAATCTACGTTTCCGTAGTCAAAGCTCTGTTCATTTTTAAGAGCAATTCTTATGAGTTTTATATTCAAATTATGATCGGAGACAATTTCACTTATCAAACTACCTAGGCCTCCTGTCAAAACATTGTCCTCGACTGTAACTATCTTTTTATATTTTTTTAATTCCTTGATTAATTTATTTTTTTTAACTGGACTGATTTTTACAAAATCTATTAAACCGATATTCAGATTTTGATTTTTAAAAAAATTTACAACTCTTATAGAAGTTGAAGTCATGAGTCCTGTAGTAATAATTGCTAAATTTTTTCCTTTGCTTAAAACTTTGAAATTATCATTAAAGCCAGTCAAATTTTTATAAATATTTTCTGATTGTGTCTTGTGTAATCTTACGTAAGTCGGCATCCTGTTATTATATGCAATTTTAGCACATTGAGCGGCACTAACTGGGTCCGAGGGATTTAAAATTGTCATTTCCGAAAGAGTTCTCATAAGTGCGATGTCTATAACCCCATGGCCAGCAGGTCCATAATGAGAAAATGACAAGCCGGTTCCTAAACCAACTAGACAAACTGGTAAATTCATTGAACAAATATCAATTTTTATTTGTTCGAAACATCTCATGGTTATGAAGGGAACCATTGTATAAACAAAAACTTTTTTTCCTGAATGTGCAAGACCAGCTGCAAGTGTGACTGAATTTTGCTCAGTAACGCCTGTGTTATAAAACTGCTTAGGATAATTTTTTCTAAATTTAACCAAACTATCGGCGTCAGTATCTGCAGACAAAAAAATTACATTTTTATCTTTAGATGCTAATTTATAAAATTGATCAAAAAAAGCGTTTCTGTAATCTATTTTTTTTTTCACAGATTATTTCTCAATTCATTTATTGCAAGCTTGTATTCATCATTTGAAGGTATGCCGCTATGCCATTTGACATTTTTTTCCATAAATGACACCCCTTTACCTTTAATTGTATCAGCCAAAATAACAACTGGCTTGGTTGAGTTTTTTAAATTTTTGAAGGTTTTTATAATTTTTTTTATTGAATGACCGTTTATAATTTTTACATTCCAACCACAAGATTTGAATTTGTCTTCTAATTTACCTGAATTATTATCATCCTGGCGGTATTCCATGACTGACATTCTATTTCTATCTACAATTACAATTAAATTGTTAAGTTTGTTTTTTCCTGCAAACATTACTGCTTCCCAAATAGATCCTTCGTCGCACTCTGCGTCACCAACTAGAGCAATAGTTTTAAAATTTTTTTTATCTATTTTAGCTGCTAATGAAATTCCAGAGCCTAAACCTATAACATGACCTAGCGATCCAGTGTTATACTCTGATCCTGGTATCTTATTATTTAGCTGTTGCCCTAACTTACTTCCGTTTTTTCCATAACTATTAATTAAATTTTTTGAGATAAATCCTAAGTCGTTCCAAATGTGATATAAGGCTAAATGTATATGTCCTTTACCAATTAAAAATCTATCACGATCCCTCCATAAAGGTTTTTTAGGATTAAATTTAAGTATTTTTCCATAATAAAGAGCTATTAAAATTTCTATTGATGAAAATGTTCCACCTAAATGAGACCCCTTACCCCCAGTTTTCTTGGCAGTCTCAAGAACTTTAATTCTCAATTGGTTTGAAACCTTATCAAAAAAATTTACTGATTTTTTTTTCATTAATAGTAAAGCCAAAGAAGATGTCTTTCACCTTTTTTAATTTTAGAAGCATAATGAACTGATTTTAAGTCTAAAAGAACTAGGTCTCCCTTTTTGCCTGTTAAAGAAATAGTTTGATAATTTTTTTTAAATTCGTCATCCAAAACTTCATCGTTAACTAAATGAACTTTTCCACTACTTTTATTTAGATTGAATTGGTTGAAAAGATGATTATGATGAATTTTTTTAACCCGACTGTTTTCTGAAGATTTTTTAAAATAAATGGTTGGTCCATTAATATCATCGACATCTTCAAGTAGTAAGCATCCCCTTAAACTCCTAAATGGTGAGTCAAGATGTGGTTCTCCAGCAATTACATCTTGTTCGATATTATCCTTATCAGCGACAGAGAAATTATAAATTAAAAAAGGGTTATTTTTTGAAAGTGAGTAGGTTAATATTATTGAGTTTAGTTGTTCCTTATTTTTTATTGAAGAATAATTAAAGCCCTTGAGTTTTTCTAAACCTTTTAATTTAAAAGAGTTATTGAATTTTTCGAAAAAAATATTTTCTTCATTTTCCATTACTCTAACATTGGGGATATTTTTTCCGTTTTTAAGATTCTTAGGCAGGTCATCAAATAATTTTTGACAGTTTTCTCTAATTACTTTTATTTCATTTTCCTTAACAAAACTTTCGATTACTGTTGCTCCATTTTGCTTCAATTCATGAAGAGCTTTACCTGAAATAGTATTTTTACCCTTTATAGCTAAAAATAAATTTAACCTTAATTTCCAAAAAATATTATCAAAGTTTATCAGCAAAATTAGTACAGCTTTAGCTATAGGAGAAGGCAAGAATCTAATAAATTTTGCTTTATTTGTGATTTTTGTTAATAAACTCATTTATTTAAAAACTTTTTCCAAATTTTTTCAATTAACTCTATATCTTGAGCAGCTTCACTAGCTTTATTTTTAGATATTTTTTTATTTTTTATATCTTTTATAAATCCATCACATTGATTTTTAAAAGACCAAGATTTTTTAGATTTAAAAAAGTATTCTTTTTCCCGGGGCCTTCTATAAATAGCAAATGTCGCAGATTTATTTTTAAAATGTTGAGGTGGAAGCTTGATTATCAAAGAACCAAGTTCAAAGTAAATCTCAAAAGTCTCATCCCATCCATATTTTGTAAAAAAACCGGTCTCTAAAATAGCATTAAATTTTTTATATCTTAAACTTACTGTAGACATATTTTTATCAGACAAAACTGCATTTTCCACTTTTGGTATTTCGTTAGTAAAATATCTCAGTAAACTAATATTATGGCAATAAAGGTTCAAATATTTTTCATAAGATTTGTCATACCTTTTTGGTAACCAATTAGGTTTTAAAGGCCAACTAGGATTGCTTAATGAGTTTTTCTCATTTGTCTTTAAATAAAAATTTTTCTTATCATAACCACTTCCGGATAATCTGTGTGACTTTATAAAAATTATTTTACCCAAGATTTTATTTTTTATAATCTTATTAAACTTTTTTTTGGCTTCGATCACACCTTCATCATAAATTTTGTTATATCCGACTTTATGTAACGTTTTGTATTTTTGGGCGATACTTAAAAGTTTTCTCGATTGTAAAATACTGCCAGCCATTGGCTTCTCGGTAAGAACAGGTTTTCCAAATTTCAATAATTTAGATGATATTGGCCCAATCATATCTCTCTTCGTTATTACAGCAATTCCATCGTATTTATTAATGTCTTTTATTAAATCTTTGTGTGAAACATAAGCATTTTTAATTTTATATTTATTGATTACTTTTTTCCTAAGATTCTCTCTTGCTTCAGCAAGCCCAAATATTTGACAATCTTTATTTTTGAAAAAATTTTCGATAAAACCTATTTGGCCATTAAACCCGGCACCTATTATGCCAATTTTAACCTTAGACATTAATTTTTAATTTTTTTGGGACTTTTTTTTAAGTAAAATTTTATTTTGAATAAGTTTTCTAATTTATTTATATCTTTATCATTAGTCAGAAGAATATTTTCTAATGAAAAAAGAATTTTTTTTTTCTTATTTTTAACGAGTTTGTATAATTTTACTCTGTCGTTTTTTTTCTCAGGTAGTTGAGCTAAACTATAAAAAGCTATACCATCAAATTTATCTTTTGCTATATCTGAAAGCATTTCATTATAATTTAAAAAACAATTCTTAATACCATACTCGGTAAAACTAAGTTTATATTCATAACCTCTTTTTTGACATGCGTCTCTAATTACTAAATTTTGAACTTTTTGTTGATTGACAGATCCGTCTAGAAGTTTCCTGCTTGAGATATAACCTTTAAAAATCATATTTATTAGTTATGTTCCGGTAATTTGTAGTCTAATCCAATTTTAGTAGCAGCTCTAATTTTCAAGGGTGAGAAAAAATTCCCAAGCTCTTTTTGCATGTATGGAGTAAACAATCCCTTAAATCTACAGTTTAATGATACTCTCGTTTCGTTAGTTGTGTTTATTAAATTTCCATGAGGTAAGTTTTGGTTAAATAGTAGGTAGCTTCCAAAATTAATTTTGATAAATTTGAGATCTTTTTTAAAATGTTTATATAAATCAGAAACAGATTGAATTTGCTTTTTAGAAAAAGTTTTATTGAATTTATCTATTTTTTTGGAATTCAGAATAAACATAGATTTTGACTTATAGCAGTTTACTAATGGTAGCCACAGAACACTTTCAAATGGCGAGTCACCAGACCAGGTATCTGAATGTATTGGCAACAGAGAACTCTCATCATTAGGTAGTTGTATGGATAAATTAATGTTATTTTGCATCGCAAGCTCATTACCGATAACAGTCGAAAGCATATTTTCTGCAGTCATGAAATAATTGATTTTAAAATCTTTATCTTTATTAATTTGATTTATTAAATTTAATCTTACCTTATTTAAGTTTTTTTCATTTAAATAAAAATGTAGATAATTTAAGTTAAATTTTTTTAAACTAATATTCAGTTTTAAAATTTTAATAAGATGTTTTTTAATTAAGTTTTGAATATAAAGTAATGAATTTCTATTTTCAGCTTTTTGAATTATTAAACCTTTATTTAAGAAAATCTTTTCAAATTTTGAATATTTTATCGAATACATTAAAATGGTCCTGTGAAGTCTTTATATGGTATATCCGTTTCATTTATATTTTGTTTAGGTAAATATTTTTCAATTATTTTATTATTAATTTTCTTTCTAGTTAATTTGGAAATTGATTTTAAAATTTCACTTAAATTCAAATAGAAATCTTTAGCTAAAACTCTTGTACTCGGTATTGGCATTTCTTTTATTCCTAAACGAATAGGATTAGATTTCAAATTTCTTGCTAAATTTTCTGATACTATTGAAATAATTTCTGAACTCACACCAAAAGACTTCCAGCTATTATCTAGGACTAGCAAATTTTTTGTTTTCTTTACCGACTTTAATATAAGTTTTTTATCTAATGGCCGTATACTTCTAAGGTCAATTATTTCTGCAGAGATATTGGATAATTTTAATATCTTTTTTATTCTCAAAAGTTGTATAAGTGCATCCGAAAAAGAAATAATTGTTATATCTTTTCCTTTCTGGATAACTTTAGCTTTTCCTATTTTTACTGAGTATATTTTTTTTGGAACACGACCTAGAATATTGTGAAGCCATCTATGTTCAAAAAATATCACCGGTCCATTATCTCTTATGCTGCTAACCAAAAGACCTTTTGCATCATAGGCATTTGAGGGTGCTACCACCTTAAGACCCGGAATATGTGCAAACAGAGTCTCTAGAGATTGTGAGTGTTGTGGACCCTGGCCCCAACCTTTCCCGATGATTAATCTTATAACCAGCGGTACTTTTTGCTTACCTCCTGACATAAAATTCCATTTTGCTGCTTGATTAATAATTTGTTCTATTGATAAAAGGCTAAATTCTACTCTTTGATGGGATAATACAGGTCTTAGACCTCTTGTTGCTGCACCTATACAAATTCCTGTTAGTGCGCTCTCGGAAGTGGGCGGCTCAATAACTCTTTTTGTGCCAAAAATTTTGGATAAGCCAGTTGTAGTTCCAAAAATTCCTTTAGGATCATTGGTTCCAAGTCCAATTAAAATTATGTTTTTATCTTTTCTCATCATTTGAACAAATGTGTTTCTTATGGACTCTGAAAATTTAATTA
>MDTG01374060.1_pt1 | contig 15256 bp, 14 predicted proteins | sample 811421 | NCBI WGS metagenome assembly MDTG01 (sample SAMN05326645, study PRJNA326480) | marine metagenome | isolation source: seawater | place: Pacific Ocean: South East | collected 2011
CCCTCTAACGCAGGATAATATGTAAATTTTGATTCTTTTTTTTGAAGCTTAGATAAAAAATTAATTACTTCTGTATTTAAATTTTCGATCCAAAAAAGGTGCTTTTCAAAATTCTTATTCATAATAATTAATGTAAGCAATAAATATTTTTTTCATATTCTGAAGTATAAATTCTTTTGCTAGCTTTAATAGAATGTAAACATATAATTTACTTATGAGCAAAAAAAAGATCCTAATACTTGGTGGGAGCGGACTGGTAGGTTCGTCTTTAACAAGACACTTTAATAATAAGAATGATAGTTACCAAGTATTTAGTTCAACCAGAAAAGACGCAGATTTATTTAATATTGATGATACATATAACTTAATATCAAATTTTAATCCTGATATATTAATAAATGCTGCCGCAAAAGTTGGGGGTATCTATGCAAATAATACTTATAGAACTAACTTTATAATTGAAAATTTAAAAATTAATTTAAATGTTCTTGAAAGCTGTATCAAATTTCCAAATATTAAGATAATTAATTTAGGAAGTAGCTGTATATATCCCCTAAATGCCAAAAATCCAATAAAAGAAGTCGAGATAATGAATGGGAAGCTTGAACCAACAAATTCTCCTTATGCAATGGCTAAATTAACTGCTATAGAAATTGCTAATGCAATGAACTTAGAGCATGGTCATAAAATTATTAACTTAATGCCAACAAACTTATATGGCCCTAACGATAATTTCTCTGAAAAAGAAAGTCATGTTATTCCTGGTTTAATCGCAAGAATGCATAAGGCAAAAATTAATTCAGAGAATGAATTTGAAGTATGGGGTTCTGGTGAAGCTTTAAGAGAATTTTTATTTGTTGATGATTTATCTAATTGTATTGAATACATTATAAATAAAAATATAAATGAAGATTTAATAAATGTAGGAAGCGGCGATGAGATTTCAATCAAGAACTTAGCTAAAAAAATTTCAGAAATAATTGAATATAGCGGGAATCTTTTATTTGATGATTCAAAACCCAGTGGGAATCCAAGAAAAATGCTAGATAGTTCAATTATTAACTCTTATGGCTGGGAAAGTGAAACGAACTTAGATTTAGGTTTAGAAAAAACCTACAAATGGTTTTTGGACAAATAAAATTAAGATTGTTTATCTGCAGGGAATTCCCATGTTGGCATTAATAAACCTTCATTAATTAAAACAGATTCCTGTTTAGCTAAATGCATATCACTTTCAATCATAAGATCTACTAATTCTTCAAATTTAGTTGATGGAACCCAATTGATTTTATCTTTTGCTTTGCTCGAGTCTCCTAGCAAGAAATCCACTTCATTTGGTCTCATATGTTTTTCAGATATTTCAACATATTCTGACCATTCTAGATCAAGTTTTTTAAATGCTATTTCAGCAAATTCTTTAACAGTATGTGACTCTCCCGTTGCTAAAACCCAGTCATCAGGTGACTCATGTTGCATCATCATCCACATTCCCTCAACATAATCTCCAGCATAACCCCAGTCTCTTGAAGCATCCAGATTGCCTAAAGTTAATTTTGTTTGAAGACCTAGTTTTATTCGAGTCGCTGCCCTTGTTATCTTCCTTGTTACAAAAGTCTCCCCTCTGTGGGGTGATTCATGATTAAAAAGTATTCCGTTTACACAAAATAAATCATAGGACTCTCTATATAATTTAGTCATATTGTGAGCAAAAACTTTTGAAGCTGCGTAAGGACTTTTTGGATCAAATTTAGATTCTTCATTTAACATTTCTTTAGAGGCTCCTCCATACATTTCAGAGGAAGAAGCTTGGTAAAATTTTGTTTTGTAATCGAGGTTTCTTATTGCTTCTAAAAGCGATGCCGTACCTAAGGTACCTACTTGAGATGTATATATGGGATTTTTAAATGATACTGCAACATGTGACTGAGCAGCAAGGTTATAAACTTCATCTGGAGCTATTGAGTTTATTAAGTTTCCAAGTGAAGATGAATCTAATAAATCAGAATAATATAAGTTAAGAATCCCTTCATCTTGATATTTTGAAATTAAATCATCAATTCTAGAAGTGTTGATAGAAGAGGCTCTTCTAATGGTTCCATGTACTTCATAGCCTTTGTCTATTAAAAGCTTTGTAAGATAATGGCCATCCTGTCCTGTTATGCCTGTAATTAGAGCTTTCTTCATTATTGATATTCTAAATTAATAAGAAACATATATTTAATTTTATATTTTATTTGTATCAGTACAGCCATTTTTAAGGAAATAACCATACAAGCAATATAAAACAATTGGAAAATGTACACTTTCCATCGTTGCATCAAAACCAGACATAAAAAAAAGTGGAAAAATTAAACTTAAAATGTACAAATTTGAGTGTTTTTTTCTATATTCAAATATTAAACAAAACTGAAAAATTGAATAAATCAAAAGATGAACTAGCCCTCCTCTTCCTAAAACATTAATTACAAAGTTGTGTACATTCTCGTTTAGGCCGTCCCTTCCTAACCTCCCAGGAGCTGTGGGGTCTTTCATGATAGGAAAAATCTCTTTATATCCATATCCTTTTAAAATTATATTTTTTTCACTCATGTCATAAATAACATCTTGCCATATATCTAAACGCCATGATGTAGTTGGGTCCCATGAATCAAGATACCCTTCTCCGTTTATATAAAACCCAAGAAATAGATCTTTTGTTTTTTTCTGTTGAACAATATTTCCAATAGTATTAGTTACGCTTTCTGGTTGAGAAATCTCTTCAAAGCTTAAGCTCCCTTCAACTCTATAACTTGAGACAATAAATATTAAAGACCCTAATAAGAAAGTTATTATAGAAAATTTGTAATTCTTTAAAATAAAATTTCTATAAAAATAGAGCTCAAAAATCATAAAAATAACGCATGATATAAAAGCTCCTCTACTCGCAAATAAAAGTAACGGTAAAAAAAGAAATCCAAAATATATAAAATAACTAAATTTAAATTTGTTTGAAAAATTTAAATTTTTTATAAAAAATGTTACTGCTATATAACTAATAGTTAAATCTGAACCCTTTAAAAATAAGAATTTATCACTGAAGCTATAAAAAAATGACATCATAAAATTTGGATAATTACCAGTTGATATTACGTATGTGAACAAAGGAACAAAAAGAATAAGATTCAATATATATTTATTTATATAGCTCTTTGAAATAAAATAATAACCAACAAAAATATAACCTATTGTCCAAATATAAGAACTACTTTTATAGGCATAGGTATTTGTTAATGAAGAACCAGTCAAAAATACAATAACAAGAAAAGAAAAAACTAGTAGAGAAAATATATAATTCTTATTAAATCGATCTGAAAAATCATCTATATAAAAGATTGCTAAAAATATTGATAAGAGAAAACCAGCAGCAATTAATAACTCACCTAATCTGATACCAAAAATATATATACCTACAAAAGGCCTGCCAAAAGCTAAAGATGCACCAATTACAAAATAAAATCCATAGCTCGAAATATATTGTATAAATTTATTCTTGCTGTCTATAAAGTAATATGGAAATTTAGATTTAATCATTTAAATACCATTCTCCCATTTCTTTCATCTTATCCTTCTTATTATGTCCAATTAAAAAATTAAAATGAACTATGTAAGGATCTAAATTTTTATGGTGCTCATAAAAATAAGGTCCGTTTGGAAATAATGCCATTGGTAAAATACTGTGGTTAAATTTATTTTTACTCTTAGTAATATAAGTTTGATCGTGAGCTTTATAAGAAACAACTTTTTTAAAGGGAACGTTTTCTGGATTAAAGAAATTTCTAGTTTTTTCATTTGATTGAATATACATAAAACCAGCACATATTTTTATTTCATTTGGCTTAGAAGGCCTTCTGTCATTTTGGAATATAATATCATTATTACCAAGAAAATTATTTAATGCGTTATCAAAATTTCTCTTAATAACTATATCTCCATCTAAGTAAAGTACTTTTTCATATTTACAAAGAGATTGGTAAATAACTTCAAATTTTGTCATCATTAGATTTCCAAAGTCTTCATCATCTTGTTTCCATATATCATTTTTCTTTTGAACATAATTAGTTTTAAAAAAAGATACATTATCATGAATTTTTTTAAAATAACTATCAGATTCTTCATCAATTACAACAACCTCTAGATTTGTAAGTGTCTTGTTTTTGTTTATTGATTCAATAAGATTGTGTGTATAGTCAAGATAACCGCTATTTGTAAAAGTAACAGCTTGTAATGATGAATTATCCATTATTAAATTATAAATCTAGACTAATCTAGGTTGCTTTCATTTTTAAAAAATTATTAAGCTTTCTTACTAAATTATAGACTAAGCTTCCCCCGTATGATTTTGTTAAATTAATTGTTCTTAAGTCGAGAATTTTTTTAGAGTTTTCATACATATATGTAAATATCTCTTCATATTCTTTGCACATCTTATCTGAGCTATTTGGATAATTATTTAGTAATTTTTCATAATCGTCATATTTATTAATAAGTTTATTAAGTTTCTCTTCAAAATTAGTTGAGTTAAACATTTCACCAAACCCATTACAGTACTCTGGAATTCCACCACTTTCAATAAATAATAATGGCAATCCACACTGGGCTCCTTCAATATGATGATTACCTGATGGTTCATTTATAGAACCTGTTAAATATATATCGTGTTTCTTTATTTCATTAGCAAGAGCTTCTCCCGATAAAGGTTCTACTACTTTTGAATTTTGAAACTTTACGTTTTTTGGGATATTACCGACATAAGTAAAACTAATCTTATTTTTATAAGATTCATTATTTAATAATTCATCAAGTTTCAAATAGGTTTCAAACCCTTTATTCCAATTGTTTCCCCAATGATGTGTTACTATTTTATATTTTTCTCTTTTTGATTCTTTTTTTCTTCCTTTATCATTAAATATTCCTTTATCTGCCCCAGCCATAATTACAATGTTATTTTTAATTGGTATTCCCTGATTCTCATATAAAGTTTTTATCCAGTTACTAACAAAGACAGTGTAGTCAGCAACATTATTTGCATTAATTAGATACTTATTTACATAGTTTGTACCTTTTCTTTCATCACACTCATTGATGCGATGTACAACTAGAGTTTTATTATTGACATACTTTAAATACCTCTCAACATCTGTGTGTGTAAATGCAGAAGATTCTGAAGTTTTTCTTGGTTCCGTTATTAAGATAATATCAATATCATTTTCATCTAAACTGCTTAGAACTTTATGACCTTTATTCTGTAAGTACCTCTTTAAATTGATTGCAAAAAGATTACCACCTCCCCAAGGTCCTTCTTTAATGTTTGTACCAATACTAATTTTCATACATACCTTTAATTAATCGGTTAAATTTTTCAAACCCTTGTGGAATTTGTAATGATTGAACTTTTTGAAAAGCAAATTCTACATCAGGTTTTGCATTTGAAAATGTTTTCATATCATAAATCGATGAACTGTTTAATATTTCTTCTGCTATTCCAACATTTGTAGAAATTATTGGTGTTCTTGTTATACCACACTCAACAATAGACTGAGGGCCTCCTTCATACCTTGATGAAACTATATATAAATCTAAAATATTATAAAGTTCATTTAATGTTTCAAAAGAAGTCATCTCATAATATCTATAATTAATACCTTTTTCTTCTAAGTTCTTAATAATATAATTTCTTCTTTTTCCAGATAAAATTACTACTAAGTTTTCATATTGTTTATTTAGACTTTCAATTATTTCTATAAATTGATCTGGCCCTTTAGATAGTTTTGGTGAGATCAAATCACTCCCCTCTGTATCTCTTTGGAACGATCCAACCAGAAACTTAGAGTTATTAAAATTGTACTTTTCCATCAGAATCTCTTTATCTTCAATTGGAAACCATATATTCTGATTAACCCAAAAAGGTATCTTAGTAATAGGCTTCGAAGTATATTCTTTTACTTGATTAAGTGTTTTATTGGAAATGACATGATATTCATCAACAATTTTATCTCTTTCAGCAAAATCTTCTTTTTCAACATCTGTAAACTTATCCTCGTCAATGTGGTGAATAGTGCATAGAACTTTATTTCTATTTAGGTATTTTATTGGTATCTTCCTCCAGGTCCATGGGGCTATTAACCATATTAATTTTCCATTAATCCTGTATGAATTTAGTTGTTTATAGTTAAATTTATTCCACTCATTTATAAATCTATCTACAACCCAGTCCTCTTTTGCTGAATTAATATATAAATTCATATAAGTTTTTCTGGTTTAACATTTTTCTTGACACACTCTGCATAATATTGTTGTTCAGATTTTTTATTTGTTGAAATATTATTATCCATATTTAACTCATAATGAACTTTGTTTAAGATTGTATATCTGAAGTTATGGTTCAATAAATCTTTCATTAATTTATAGTCTTGAGAATAATAAAAGTCTTCGTCGTATTTACCAATTTCATTAATTACTGATCTCTTAATCATTAGAGTCCCATGAATAAATGGATTCTTAAAGTTAATTAGAGTTTTTTTTGGCAAATAATAACTTAGTCCTGGAATTTTATTTTTTTTATTTTTCCTATATGCTCTAGTTGTACAGAAATCTAGATCTTTGTTAATCATTTCATTAATTTGGTTCTCAATTCTGTTTGGAAAACTTATATCATCAGCATCTTGTCTTGCAATAAATTTGCCATCTGCTTCCTTTAGCAAAAGATTTAACGATTTTGTTAATCCAATATTTTTTTGATTTAAAAATAACTTTATATTTTTATACTTTGTTAAGTATTTTTTTATAATTTTAACTGTATTGTCTTCTGAAAAATCATCAACAATTAGAAGTTCTGTTTGCTTATGGGTTTGATTAAGTATACTTTCGATAGCATCAGAAACAGTATTTTGAGAGTTGTAGACACTCATTATTACTGATACTTTATAATCAGAACTCATCTAAAACTTTCTCAAATTTTGATATTAATTTTTGTTTTTCGAGGTAATTAGATATATATTTTTTTACTAAATTACCTTGTTTTCTAATATTGTTTTCATCATTCATTAAGTTCAGTTTTATAAGCAAATCATCATAATTAAATTGTTCAAAAGAAAGTTTATAATCTATTGGAAAAAATTCAGATATGCCCCCTGATCTTGGAAAAATAGATGCTACTCCAATAGATGAAGCTTCACACAATATTGTAGGTTGACCCTCATAAAGCTTTGTCGCTGTTACGACTCCAATTGATTGAGATATAAGGTCTAAGACCTTGTCATTTTTTATATATCCTAAAAATTCAACATTTTCATCTATATATTTAGTTTTCAAATAATTTAATTCGGGTCCCTCTCCAGCAATTTTCAGCTTAAATTTTTTATCTTTCAAATTTAAATAAGTCTTTATTAATTCTTCTACTCCTTTTTCTTCTGACACTCTTCCCGCATAAATTATAAATAAATCATCATTTAATTTTCTAATACTTTTATCAATGTCTATAAAATTTGGTAATACAAAAATTTTGTTTTCTTCAATTTTTAACTTTTTAAGAAAAGCCTTGTGAAACTCTGTTAACACTAAAATCTTTATATTTTCATATTTTAATATTCTTGAGTATCTTCTCCCATAATAATTAACAAGTAAAGACTTAAAGTGTGAATCAATAAAGTATTTATTAAAAATTCTTGAAGATTCCTTCTGAAATCCACAAGCTTTACAAATTTCGTCACCAGAAAGATGTTTTTTAGATGAAAAAGAGGCTGTACAAAAATGTCTATAATTATGAAGTTTTAAAATTACATTTACATTATTAACTTTTAATGTTTCAAATATTCCAATTGAAGCTTTAAACCAAGTATTATGAACATAGGCATAATCTGGTTTAAATTTTTTTATTTCTAAATTTAGTATTTTTTGACTTTCTGTATTTTTATTGAATAAAAATGAGATTGCCTGTGTTAAATAGTTATTAATACTGTTATTAAAATAAAGAACTTTTACCTCAAAATGTTCATTTAATAATGAAATTTCATTGGATACTGCTATATCTTCTCCACCAGATTCCCTGTACTTATTATGTATAATTAATATTTTTTTCATTTATTAACAATTTTAAAATTTTCTTATCTAGTTAATATTAACCCAATGAAGGTTATTCTTATTTTTACTTATGGTATTTCTATTTTAGATTGGAGCAGATCAGGTATTTTAAGAAGGGAGATGGAATTATATGATAATATGGGCAAAAAATTTGGTATAGAATATACATTTATTACGTATGACAATGAGGTTCCTAAAGAAATACAAAGTCAATATAGACATATAAAAATATACCCTGCATATAAATTTATTAATTATAAAAATAACAAATACTTAAATTTTTTTAATTCCTTTTTACTTCCTTTTAAAATTAGAAAAAAAGTAAAAAGTTATGACCTTATTAAAACAAACCAATTAAATGGTGCATGGGTTGCATTAATTTTAAAGATTTTAATTAAGAAACCTCTCTATATAAGAACAGGTTATAATCTATTTGAATTTTCAATAAGGGATAAAAAGCCTCTGTATATAAAGTTTTTTCACTATATTCTAACCCAATTATCTTTAATTATTTCTAACCTTTATTCTGTATCATCAAAAGAAGACAAGAAGTATATAGAAAAGTATTTCTTAAGATCAAAAAATATAATTATTATTCCAAATTGGGTTAACAATATTCAAGAAAATTCTTTTGAAAATAGATACGATAAAAAAATCCTCAGCATTGGGAGGTTAGAAAAACAAAAAAACTATGAAAGTTTAATTCACTCCATTGGGAATTCAGAATTTGAGTTAGATCTTATTGGAAGTGGTAGTAAGAAAGAACTTCTAGAAAAATTAGCTAAAGATGTAAATGCAAAAGTTAACTTTTTAGGAAATGTGAGTTACGAAAAATTAATGACTATTTATAAAAAATATAGAGTTTTTGTTATCCCTTCTAACTTTGAAGGTAATCCAAAAGTTGTTCTTGAAGCAATGGCAAATGGATGTTTAGTTATTGGTCGTGAAAACAAGAATATAAATGAAATAATTAAACATAATTTAAATGGAATCCTATACAACTCAAACGATAATCTCTTAGAAATCATAGAAAGTGTTATAAGAAACAAAACAAAATTTGAAATGTTAACAGAAGAAGGTTATGAATATATTCTTAATACAAACCACATTGACAAAATTATTAAAATCGAACAAGAGAGTTATAAATATTTAGCTAAAAGTTAGCTTTCTCTGTTCATTTTCATATTCAATTTTTAAATGATAATCATAATCAAATTCATCTTTATTATGAGTTGAATTTATAATTGTCAAGTTTTCTTTTTTTAATACATTAAAAATTAATTCTTTTGTTTCTTTATCTAGATTTGAAGTAGATTCGTCAAGCAACAATATTTCAACATCATTTAATAATGCTCTCATAAATGAAATTTTTTGCATTTGTCCTGAGGATAAGGATTTACTATCAATATCTTTATCCAAATCAATTTCATTTATATCACTAAAAAGTTTGAACTCAGTTACTATATTTATCAACTTTTCATCCGAAATTTCTTTGTAATTGCCATATTGAAGGTTTTCTTTAAGTGACCCTGAGATTATTAAAGGTGTTACTCCGACATACCCTAATTTACTTGATGATGCTTTTATTCTTCCTATTGTCGGTATGTACAATCCGGAAATTAAACCTAAAAGTGTACTCTTTCCAGATCCATTAGGTCCTGTTAATACAGTATGTGAGTTTTTTTGAATTTCTATATTAAGATTTTTAAAAATGCTATTTTCACTTCCGAAATATTTAAATTCAAGATTTTCTATAATTATAGATTTTTCTTGACTCTCTTCTACTTTATACCCTTCTTGACTTGGTATACTTTTATTTTCTTCTAGTTTATATAGCTCTTCAACGTGGACACTTGCATTCACTACTAAATTAAGGGTATTGTTAAAACTTCCTAAACTTTGAAACAACCTAAGTAATACTCCAATAAATTCAAGAGTCAGTGTTTCTGTAACTGATGAGAAAACTATAACTATAGAAAGCGTAAACAATGCCGAAAAACTAGGAATAATTGAATTTAATGAGCCATATACATTATTTCTGATACTAGATATTCTTTCTTGTGAAAGTATCTTAGAAAAACTATCAAATTCTTTTTCTTTAGTTTTTAGTATTTTTATTAAAAATAAGTTATCTACTATCCTTTGTACGTAAGAATTTACCTCCTGTTGCAGTGTAAATTTTTCATGTTGATAATATTTCCCTTTTTTTAGCAAATATTTTGTTGGAAAATACAGAATAAGCAATCCTATTAATATTGAAATAACAATATTTACATCAGAATATACAAGAAAAACTGAGTAGCCTATTACCTGTAATAAGGAGTTTAAAAATACAGAAATTGTTTTAAAAAAGCTTGAAACATGCATTGAAACAGTATTCACATATAAATAAGCATCAGAAATAGAATAATTGCCCTTAGAATACATTTCTTTCATCATCCTAAGTCTCAAATTTTCCTGAACACGTAAACTTAGTACTTCTATATTTAACTTTTCAATAAACATAAAAGCAAACCTTAAAAATATTATTAAAGGAAGAAATATTAAATTATCTAACAAGAGGTCTAGAAATATTTTAACTATCTTATTCTCATAGTTAACATTGTCAGTTAGTAAGGCTGAAAATAAAATTATTATTACAACATCAATCGCAACTATTAAATTTGCAAGTAATACAGAAATTAATATCCTAATTTTTTTATTTTTAACATTCGTTAATCTTGCAACGTATGCAACTTTTCCTAAGGTTGTTATTAATTTCTTCATACTTCTTTTAAAAATTTATTAAAGAAATAATCAACTGATTTATCATTGTTATCCTTTTCAATAAAAGAAACGCTATCTGTTCTTTTTCTATGGTAGTGGTAGAAATTCTTTAGAGATTTTATTTTTTTACCAGAATTAAGCCAGTAATAGCTAAAAGCTAATGCATCAACAGCAAGCTTTTCTCTTGAGAGATTCATTCCTTCATCGAACGTTTCAAGAAATGCTTCTCGACCAATAATAAAATTACCACAATTAAGAAACCAGGTTATATCTTTATCTATTGTGAATGTATTACTTCCTTTTGTATATTTTTTAATATTTATTACAACCTCTTGGTAGTCAATTGTTTTGTCATGATTAAAAAATTTGACTTTGTATCTACTCATAAAAGGAGAAATAATTTTCGATAGATAAGGATACCTCTTAAATTGATAGATTTTAGATGGATAATAAATTGTATTTTTATCAAATTTCATGACTATGTCTTCTTCTAATAAGATATCTAACTGGTTCATTGGTAAATTATCAGAATCAATCAAATAAACAATTTCACCTGTACATTGTTCAACAGTTTTGTACTTATTTATATATGCACCTTTATTTTCATTATTAGAAAATAATGAAATAGGAATATTGGACGATTTTTTAAAATTTAATAATATTTTATTCATTTTCGAAGAATTTTCTTCATCTGAACAATCATCATTAATTACTATTTCACTTATTGATTTATTGTTCTGCAAATTTTTTAATAATTCATTTACATAGTCACTGGAATTAAAAGATGGGATTCCTATACTTACTTTCAATATAAATTTATTATATTCTATCTTTTGTAATAAAAAGAATTTTAATTATTAAGAACACTTTCAATGAAATTTAATATCTTATTGGGCTGAAATTGTGAAGGAATTGAATTGTTTACAAACCACGGTTGGTTTAATTTATCCATATATCTATCTTTATCAGAATAAATATCAATAATATCTTCTATTGCATCTTCATCGCTTTTGTAATTATTTATATTAATAAATGATTCGGTATTAAAATCTTTTCCAATATCTTCAGCGCCCCAGTAGATTGGTATCGAATTTGCATACATAGAGTGAATAATTTTTTCAGTAACATAGCCTGGGCTTGAGCTATTCTCTATTGCTAAATTAAATTTAAATTTTTTCAAATATTTTATCTTCCATTTCTGATCACCCCTGCCTTTAATTCTTTTTGAATTATTAAATAATCTTCCAGCGCTATTTACTTCTTCTCTTTTATTTAATTTTTCAAAAAATTCCATTCTTTTCCCAACTGGCTTAGAAGCTACAAATGAACAGAATTTTTTATTGGTTTTTAAACTCTTATTTTGTAATATTAATTTTTCTATATTTAGTAAATATGATTGATCTCTATTTTTTTTATAAGGAACTTGAAACCAGTTTAAAAATAATACCCATAAAGGTAACCTATAGTTTTTTTCTGTATTTAATGGATTAAAAGAAAAAGCTGCATCACAATAGTTATAATCTGGCTCTAAATTTTCACCTGTGTAGAATATTTTTTTTGTAGATGTATTACTAAATTTTAGATGTTCTTTTTTGTTTGAATAATCAACAGAAAAGAATAGAATATCTGGATTGTTGTTACTAATTACTACCTTATATTTTTTGCTTAATAGATGATAAAAATAATTATCTGAATGGACAAAATTAGGCCAAAAATCAGTAAAGTAAACCTTTATCTTTTCCTTCTCCATCAAATATAACACTAGCTATTTTCATCATTTATAATTAATAACATTAAAATAAATTTTTTTATTACTATTAAATTGTGCAAGTAAAGATTATCCATTACTCAAAATTAAAAAAAAGGCTAGACAATTTAATACCTTTGCTTTCAAAAGAGGGTATTGAATATGAAATTATAGATAAATATGATCCTGAGTTAATAACGAATAAGGAATTTGCTAAATTTGACAGATCAAATATAGACAAAGCTAATATATCAATATTTTTAAAACATATAAACACACTGACTTCTAATAATGAAAAAAAATACATTGTTGTTGTTGAAGATGATATAATTTTTGTTAAAAATTTTAAAAAGAAATTACTTTCACAAATAAAGAAACTACCAAAAGATTATGGATTTTTGTTTTTTGATCAATTTATGAAATCTTTTTCAATTAAAAGAAATATATTTAATTTTAACAACAAGATTTATCCTGTTAATTATTTTGCAGAGCCAAATTTTGATGAAACTTCAAATAAAAGAACTGGGAAAACAAGAGGTTTGGCTGGATATGTATTTAATACTGAAATTTCTGAATTACTCAAAAAAGAATTTGAGAAACAAAATAATATAAAAATCCCGATTGATCATTGGCTAAACCACTTTATAAATAAAAACTCTATAAAAGTTTTTTGGTCTCAACCGCCTCTAAGCTATCAGGGTTCTAAAACTGGTAAATTTCTATCAGAAACTTCTGATGCCTAATGCCTATTGTTTATTATTTTTCTTGACAATATAAAGTAAAACAAAAACATTATAGAAAACATTGCCCAGGAAAAGTCTAAAGAGTTTTTGATTAAATCAGAGATATCTTGATTTAGTGGTCTAAATTGCTCAATAAAAAAAGCGGGTTCTGTAAATATACTTAATGTCTTTATTATTAAAACCCCAAGAAAAGAAGTAAAAATTACATTCAGGTAAGCATCAAATATAGTAAAGGATTTAAGTATCCCCGTTAGGTATGTGGGGTTTACATACTTTGTATAAAGACCAAATGTATTTGTAACATACTCCGACGAAAGAACTGAATATTCTGTACTTTCAAAAAATACTTGCGACAAAAAAGCAAATAAAGAAAAATAAAATAAATAGCCTTTATATAACTTTTTCTGAGAAAACGTATTAAAAAATAATATTATAAAAATAGGAATAGTCGAGTACATATACCTATATCCATATGAATATCCAGGATTGTTTAAAACCAGAGTGCTAAAAAAAGGAAATAAACATATGGATGAAATAATAAAAGTATTTTTAAATTCTTTTTTAAAAAGAAAGTAAAAAATTGAAAAATAACCTAGAAATAAGATGGGTGAAAAATAAAATAAACCAAACTCTTGTGAAAAATTAATAATTAAAAAAGATTTTATTACGTAGATTAAATTCTCAAAAACCCTACTTAAATCAAAAAATCTATAATAATCTGGAGCAATTCTATCCTCAACTTGTAAAAAGATATCTGAAGGATTAATTGTAAAGATGCCGTATAAATATTTTGTATGGAATAAAAAAAGAATAAGCCCTAAAAAGAAGCCCATTAAAAATGTAAATTTTTTGTATAAATAATTTTTATTTTTCTTTATTAATACAGTATAAAAAAATGGAAGCAATATAAAAAAATAGTTACTCCACCTAATAGTAAGAGCAATAAACATAAAAATTGGAATAAAAATCTCTAAAATTAGCTTACTTTGTTTATCTTTATTATCGTGTAGGGACAAAAGATACAATATGAAAGTTGTTGCAAAAAACTCATACGCATGGCTCATGCTAAAACGCTCAAAAGCAAAATAAGAAACTCCACTTCCTAAAATTGAAATATATAATAAAGATTTTTTATATTGAATATTATTCATAATTAAAATTTTTTCTATTAATTTAGTAGAAATAAACAAATAAAATATAGGGATTAAAGAGTAAATAAAATAATTTAAACTAATAAAAGAATTAAAACTATAAATTTTAGAAAATATGTTTGCTAAAAATAAAAAAGGTGATGCAAAGATCCCGACACCTATTGAATGAACTGGTAGGGTCAAATCTTTGTTGTCTTTATTCAAATTTCTGTATGGAGTATTGGGCATTTGATTTGAATAATCAAGATCTTTATCAACAGCTATGGTTTGTGCATGATAGTAATATTCGGCATCATCAACAAAAGAACCCGGATTAATCTCATCAAATCTAAAATCAATCTTTGTGATGCTCAAAAGTAACAAAACCAATAGCAAAGTTTTAATCTTGTTATTTTTTAATATATTTGTCATAAAGATTAAATTACTTTAATTTTATAAATTTACTTTCTTTATAGATATTTTTATTATTTTTAACTATTGTATCAAAAAAGTTCCAAGCTAAAACAAGAATATAGTCATATTTATCAACATTTATTGCATTTTTTGATTTAATCTGAATATTTGTTTCAGGAATATATTTTTCATGTTTAATTTCGCTATCTTCAAGTACATATTTAAAGTAATTTTCATTTATTCCAAAATAATTTAAAACAGTAGTTGCTTTTGCAGGAGCTCCATATCCAATAATTTGTTTATTGTCTTTCAATATCTCTTTAATATTTTTTAAGGAA
>MDTG01283372.1_pt1 | contig 15253 bp, 17 predicted proteins | sample 811421 | NCBI WGS metagenome assembly MDTG01 (sample SAMN05326645, study PRJNA326480) | marine metagenome | isolation source: seawater | place: Pacific Ocean: South East | collected 2011
AAAAAAAGACGATAATGTTGTTGATGCGGATTTTGAAGAAGTAAAAGACGATAATAAAGAAAAAAGCGCTTAACTGACATCTATTTGTCCAGATATACATGGCTAAAAGAGATTATTATGATGTCTTAGGTGTAAACAAGAGTGCCAGTCCTGAGGAACTAAAATCAGCATATAGAAAATTAGCTGTAAAATATCATCCTGATAAAAATCCAGGTAATAAAGATGCTGAGGATAAATTTAAAGAAGCAAGCGAAGCATACGGTGTGCTCTCTGATAAATCAAAAAAAGAAAACTATGATAATTTTGGTCATGCAGCTTTCGAAAATGGTGGGGGCGGTAAAGGAGGTTTCAGTGGTTTTGGTGGATTTAGTAGTTCAGATTTCTCTGACATATTTGAAGATTTTTTTGGTGATTTTGGAGGAGGTAGACGAAGTTCCAGAGGAAGAAGTTCTAACAATAGAGGTTCTGATTTAAGATATGATTTATCAATAAGCCTTGAAGAAGCATATTCAGGAAAAAAACAAAATATTCAATTCTCGACATCTGAAAAGTGTAATACTTGTAAAGGAAATGGTTCAAAACCAGGTTACAGCCCGGATAGATGTACATATTGTGGGGGCAACGGTAGAGTTAGATCAAACCAGGGTTTTTTTACAGTACAACAAACTTGTCCACAATGTGCTGGAAGCGGAGAGGAAATCACTAATCCCTGCAATGAATGTAATGGACAGGGAAATAAACAAACTTCTAAAAAAATATCTGTAACAATTCCCAAAGGTGTAGATGATGGAACCAGAATTAGGCTTGCCGGAAAAGGAGAAGCAGGTACAAGAGGAGGTGCTTCAGGTGATTTATATCTTTTTATCAATATTAAATCTCATGATCTTTTTAAACGGTCAGACGTGAATTTATTTTTTGAATTTCCTATTTCAATAGCAGACGCTGCACTTGGTACAACAATTGAAATACCTACAATTGATGGAAAAAAAGCAAAGATAAAAATACCTGATGGTACACAGGATGGAAAGCAATTTAGGCTTAAAGGTAAAGGTATGCCATTTATGAGAAGAGGTGATTTTGGAGATCTTTACGTACAAGTCAAAACAGAAGTTCCGGTATATTTGAACAAGGAACAAAAAGAACTATTAGAGAGGTTTAGAAAGATAGAAAACGATAAATCAAATCCAAGTATTAAAAAATTTTTTCAAAAAGCAAAAGACTTTTGGAATAATTGATCGTGGCATTAGACCAGTTAATCCCACTCTTTTTTTTTATAGCAGTTTTAATTTTAATAATTCCCACCTTTTTAAGATCTAATTTTAAATCAAAACAATTTATAAAAAATTTGTTCATTTGGTCTATAATTGTTGTATCTATTGTGATAATTTCCTATCTTTACTTGAAATGAAAAAAATTAATTTAGCTATTACTGGATGCATGGGACGAATGGGTCAACAGATTTTAAAATCTGCTAAAGCAGATAAATCATTTAAATTAACCTCTCTTACTGAAAACAGAAAAATTAATAAAAAAATTTATGGTGTTAAGGTTAATTTTAATAATGAACAAGCCTTTAAAGAAGTAAACTTAATCATTGATTTTACAGTTCCAAAATGTACTTTTCAGGTACTTGCTATTGCAGCAAAATTAAAAAAAAAAGTTGTTATTGGCACAACTGGTTTTACAAAAAAAGAGGAAAATTTAATAAAAAAATATTCAAAAAAAATTCCAATTTTAAAAGCGGGAAATATGAGTCTTGGAATAAACTTGTTGATGTATCTAACAGAAGTTGCGTCTAGATCATTAGGGGAAAATTTTTTAAGTAAAGTTTATGAGGTACATCATAAACATAAAAAAGATTATCCCTCTGGTACTGCATTGATGCTTGGAAAAGGAATAGCAATTGGCAAAAATAAAAATTTCTATAATTTAATTGGAAAAAAATACTTTAATAAAAAAAAATTTCCCTATGGAAAAAAAATAAACTTCAATTCAATCAGAAAAAAAGAAATAATTGGCGAACATGAAGTTAAGTTTTCTAGTGGTAAAGAAATAATTACTTTAAATCATGAGGCATTTGACAGAGCTTTATATTCTGAAGGAGCACTTACAGCAGCAAAATGGTTGATGAAAAAAAAACCAGGACTTTATTCAATGAGAGATATAATGAATTTCAAATAATGAATGAAGTTAAAAGAGCTAAAATAATTCTTAAAATTTTAAATAAAACTTATCCAACAATTCGGGTTCCTCTTAAAAGTAGAAATGTTTTTACATTATTAATTTCAGTATTGCTTTCAGCTCAATGTACGGATGTAAACGTAAATAATGTAACAAAAACAATTTATCCTAAATATCATAGGCCTGAACATTTTATTAAATTGGGTCGAAAAAAAATTGAAAAATTAATTAGAAAAATTGGTATTTTTAGAGTTAAAGCTAAAAGTATATTTAATCTCTCAAAAATATTAGTAGAAAAATATAACGGAAAAGTTCCAAAAACTTTTGAAGAATTAGAAAAGCTTCCAGGAGTTGGACATAAAACAGCAAGTGTTGTGATGTCTCAAGGTTTTGGTTACCCTGCGTTTGCTATTGATACTCATATTCATCGTCTTGCGCAGAGATGGGGACTTACAAATGGAAAAAATGTAACTCAAACTGAAAATGATTTGAAAAGATTATTTCCAAAAAAAAATTGGAACAAACTTCATCTTCAAATAATTTATTATGGAAGAGAATATTGTAAAGCTAGAGACTGTTATGGATTAACTTGTAAAATTTGTACTACTTGTTATCCTAGGAGAAAAAAACCAGTCAAAACAAAAAAAGCGTAGTATGAACATTTTAGGTATTGGAAATGCAATTGTTGATGTAATTTGTAAAGTAGAAGATAAATTCATATCTCAAAATGATTTAGAAAAAGGTAATATGAAATTAATATTTGATGAAAGTGAATTTAAAAAATTATTATCCAATCTTAAGATTGAAAAAACTATATCAGGAGGATCTGTAGCAAACTCAATAGTTGGTTTGTCTCAACTTGGGAATAAAGTTGGATTTATTGGAAAAGTGTCAGAGGATGATCTGGGAGAGAAATATGAGTCTGGACTAAAAAATGAAAAAGTTGATTTTATATACAATAAAAAAAAGGAATCGCTGCCTACTGGTACTTGTTTAATTTTAGTAACCCCCGACTCAGAAAGAACAATGTGTACTTTTTTAGGAACAGCAGGAAAAATTAATGAAAATGATATTAACACAAATGCTGTAAAAAATAGTGAAATGGTTTTTTTAGAAGGATACTTATGGGATAAAGGTGATCCAAAGAAGGCTTTTGATAAAGCTATTAAAAGTGCTCAGAAAGTAGCAATGTCATTGTCAGACAAATTTTGTGTTGATAGACATAAAGATCATTTTTTAAATCTTGTGAAAGATAAATTAGATATTACTTTTGCAAATGAACAGGAAGCTATGTCTCTAATAAATGCAAAAAATTTTGATGAAGTTATAAAATTTGCTAAACAAAATAAAAAATTAATAGTGATAACAAGAGGAGAAAAGGGTGCTGTATCGATTTATGGCGATAATATTGTAGAAGTTGGAGTCAAAAAAAACTTAAAGATTATAGATTTAACTGGTGCTGGTGATTTATTTGCTGCTGGATATTTACATGGTTATATTAATAGTATGTCTGAGAAAGAGTGTTTAGAGAAAGGAACTGATATGTCATCAAAAATTATTCAACAAATAGGTGCCAGACTTTCTTAAAAAAATTTCTATTAATAATTTAGATTATTTTTTTTTTCTTTTAAAACTGCCTTTACCCTTTTTTGGCTTAATAACTCGTGGTTTATATTTTCTGGAGTATAAATCTTGAGCAATTTTATTACGTTTTTTCAATTTAGAGTATAACCTTTTTTTGTACTTAAAATAAAGTTTTCGTCATTAAAGCTATCTTTGATTTTTTTTCTTAATCTATAAATATGGGTTTCAACAGTATGGGTTTCTAGTTCAGGACCATATTCCCAAACTTTTTTTTGAAGTTCATCAATTTTTACAGCAGAAACATTATTTTTTAAAAAAAGGATTAGATTTATTTCCCTCTCTGTTAAGTCAGTAACTATATTGTTTTTTGAAATTTCCCTTGAATTTAAGTTCAACTTATATAGGCCAACTGTCACTTCTGATTGATTTATAAATTTTGTTTTTATGAATTTAAGATTAATAAGTTGTAAAAGTTTTTCAATTTTAACTGGGAAATCATTTATTACTAATAAGTTATCAAAATCTAAATTTGCTGAATTTGAGATAATCAAAAAGTCATCTTTAAAATTTTTTTTTAACTCTAAGAGGTTTTTTTTATTTGCCAAAAACAAACTAAAATTAAATTTTTCTTTAATTTCGTCAAGAATTTCGAATAATGTTTGATGTTGATAAACAATTATTTTTTTTAAATTCATATATAATATAGTTATGATAATTTTATCTAAAAATAAAGAAACACTTATTTTTGATGATTTTTCCTTCAAATGCTCAATAGGTAAAAATGGATTAACTAAAAATAAAGTTGAAGGAGATAAAAAAACACCTATTGGAATATTTAAACTTGGAAACCTTTTTTTCCGTAAAGATAAAAATCAAAAACCAGAGACTAAATTAAAATGTATTCCGATTAAAAAAAATATGGGTTGGTGTGATGATCCAAAAGATCAAAAAAATTACAACAAATTAATAAAGATTAATAAAAACATTAAATACGAAAATCTCTTTAGAAAAGATAACAAATACAACTTTTTAATACCCATTTGTTACAATTCAAAAGAAATAATTCCAGGTAAAGGTAGTGCAATATTTATCCATTTAACAAATAATTATAAAAAAACGCTGGGATGTATTGCTTTGAAAAAAAACGATTTTTTAATATTAATTAAATTGATAAAAAAAAATACTAAAATAAAAATTTATTGACTTCTCTCTCCAAAAATTTTTGAGCCTACTCTTATAAAATTAGCATTATATTTAATTGCTTTAAGATAGTCATTAGACATACCCATGCTAAGATTCCTTAATGAGAGATCTAATGAACTTGTCTTCATTTTTTCAAAATATTTTGATGGGTCTTCGCTTAATGGTGGTAAACACATTAATCCAATAATATTTAAATTATATTCATCTCTACAAAGATTCAAAAAATTTGGTAAATCATCAATTTCTATTCCACTTTTTTGTTTTTCTTTTCCAATATTCACTTGAATAAAAATTTTCAAATTTTTTTTAATCTTATTTTGCTCCTCCGAAATTTTTTTTGCTAGCTTTATTGAGTCTAGTGAGTGGATATAATCAAAAATTTTCACAGCCTGCTTTACTTTGTTTGTTTGAAGTTTGCCAACCAAATGAAGATTTATGTTTTTTCTTTTATCCTTAATATCAGACCATTTTTCAATCGCTTCCTGTACTTTATTTTCAGCAAAATCAAGATGACCATAATCAATTAAAGGTAAAATATTTTCAATAGGAAAAGTTTTGCTCACAGCGATAATTTTTACATCAGAATTATTATCAAAATTATTTGATTGTATTTCTTTTCTAATTTCGATTAAGTTAGTAATACTTTTATGCATAAATTGATCCCTTATATGTTTACTTTTATTTCAAACTTTAAAAAAGAGGAAATTTTAAATTTAAACAAAAATATTGGAATTATTTTCCGAAATTATGAACAAAAATACAATAAAGATAAAATTTTAGAATTAAAAAAATTATGTAAATTACATAATAAAAAATTATATTTAGCAAATGATATTAAATTATCTATCAATCTTAGTTTGGACGGAGCCTATATTCCCTCATTTAATAAAAACTTAAATTTGAAAAAATATAGCAAAAAAAAGAATTTTTTATTATTAGGGTCAGCTCATAACTATAATGAAATCAGGATAAAAGAAAAACAAGGAGTAAATTTAATTTTTCTATCTCCACTATTTAAGACAAAAAATTATAAAAAAAATTTAGGAATAATTAAATTTAATATTCTTTCACAAATAACTAATAAAAAAATTATTGCATTAGGAGGTATAAATAAAAAAAATATCAAGAAATTAAAAATTACTAACGCATCTGGTTTTTCTGGGATATCTTATTTCAAATCAAATTATTAAAATGAATGTTAAAAATATAAAACAACAAATACAAATTTTGCTAAATCAACTTAATGCAAAAAATTACGATCATGTAATTTCGAAGGCAAAGATACTGATAAAAAAATACCCTCAGTATGTAATTTTATACAACCTAATTGGATCGTCCTATCAAAATAAAGGTGATTTTTTAAATGCAAAAAAAAGTTTTGAGACTGGATTAAAATATGATCCTAACAACCTTGCTTTAATGAACAACCTTGCAATGACCTATAAATTTACTCTGGAATACGAGTTAGCTGAAAATTTATTTAAAAGAATTATAGACACTAATGATAAATATATTAATGCTTATGTAAATTTAGGTAACTTGAAAAGAGATTTAAACAGATTTGATGAAGCTATAAATCTTTATAAAAATGCACTCAAAATAAACAGCCAGCAAGCAATTATTTATTATTCTTTAGCACTTGCTGAACAAGGAATTGGAAATTTTGGAAAAACTATTTCGTATGCTCAAAAAGCATTAGAAGTAGATCCAAATTTTACACGAGCAGATCATTTAATTAGCCAATCAAAAAAATATGAAAATAAAAAAGATGACCATTATCTTAGTTTAAAAAAGAAAATTACAACATTTAAAGAAAAGTCACTAGAAAAGACGGATATTTACTTCAGTTTAGCGAAAGCGGAGGAGGACTTGGGAGATATAAAAGAGTCATCACAATATTTGATTAAAGGAAATAGTCTAAAAAAAGAAATTATAAATTATAAATTATTAAGTGAAATTGATTTATTAGATAAAATTAAGGAAATATTTACAAAATCTAATATTAAAGAAACTTCAGAAAAAGAAAATATGATTTTCATTTTAGGAATGCCTAGATCAGGAACATCATTAGTTGAACAAATAATCACTTCTCACAGTAAAGTTTTTGGAGGAGGAGAATTACCCATTTTATCAAATATAATTAAAAACAATTTTATAAAAGATAGTGAACTACAAGAAAAAGATATAAATAATTTTATGGAGGATAAATTAGAAATAAATAAGTTAAAAAACGAATATCTCAAATTTATAAAAAATTTTAAATTCAGTGAGCCATATATTACTGATAAAGCTCCTTTAAATTTTAGATGGATAGGATTCATAAAAATTCTATTTCCAGGAGCAAAAATAATAAATTGTGTACGTGATCCAAAAAATAATTGTCTATCAATGTTTAAAAATTTGTTTGAGGGTGGGTTAAACTTTACTTATGATCAAGAAGATCTAGTGAAATATTATAAATATTATGAAGAATTAATGAGCTTTTGGAAATTAAGATATAAAAACTCTATTCTCGATGTTCATTATGAAAATTTAATAAAAAATAATAATGAAGAAATTAAAGCAATAATAAAATTTTGTGATTTAAATTGGGATGAAAAATGCTTATCATTTTTCAAAAACAAAACTCCAATAAAGACAATGAGTACTGCTCAAGCTAGAAAACCAATTTATAAATCCTCTCTAAATGCTTTTGAAAAATACAAAGGTTATTTGGAAATTTTAGAAAAAAAGCTGTAAAAAAAAAGCCCCAACTTGAAAAGCTGGGGCTTTAAATTTTAATTTTTTAGTGAATTAAAACGCAAATGATAGAGCAATCTCTGTCATTTGGTCTTTGCTACCACTAGTTCCGTTATTGTTGTTAACTTCGTTTCTGTTACCAGCAATTTTCATAGAACCCATAGTGTAAGCTACAGCAACACCTTCACCATCTTCAGTTACGTTAGCAGAACCTGCATTACCGTACTCAACTTCTCTTTCACCGTAAGACACTGAAAGATCATCGTTTACGTTAAATGCAATACCCCATGCTTCTGTGCTTTGAGCAGCTGTACCGCTAGCACCGTAAGTGATTTCTGATAATTGCGCACCAAAAGTTACTGGACCAACTGAGTAGTTAGCGAAGATTGTTGAATGTTCGTCTTCACTTGAACTACCTGCGTCGTTCTTCTGCTCACCAGCATCAGCTAAACCATAACCAACACCCCAAGCAAGACCGTCAACTCCTAATGAGTCTCCGCTTCCAGTAATTGCAACGTCCCAAGCACCTTGACCTGCAGCTGAAGAAGATCCGTCAGAGTTTTTAGCTCCTGATCCTTTTCTTGCAGCAAAGTTTGCTGTTACGCCACCCATAGATGGACTTATATAGTTCCATACACCTGAACTTCCAGCTGCACCTACTAAACCATCTGCATTACCTGTAGCAGCATCTAAACCATCCCAGATTTCTTCTGCAGCTGTCGGTGTTTTATCATCGATAGTTGCTAGACCTGAACCTGAACCTTGGTCAAATGCTATTGTTCCTAAGTCACCCATGTCTACTGACAATCTAGCTGATGACATACCAGCAAATTGATCAACTGACGTTTGCATGTAAGAAACTGTATAACCATTTACATCGCCTGAAGCAGTAAATGCTAGATTAGTTTTCATACCATATGGGTTACCAGTTACTTCAGTACTGTCTTCTGAAGTATAAGTTAACAACGTAGCACCACTTACAGACATTTCAGCTGCATTAGCTGAAACAGCAGCAAGAGAACCAGCTAAAGCTGTTAATCCCACTTTCTTAAAATTATCCATAATATTCTCCTTATGTTTTTGTTTCATATATGAATAATGGTAAATTATTGATAAACGTTATTTTTTAAACAATATAAGGAAAAATTATGGTTTTTTTTACTAACTGTTGCTTATATATCACACTAATAAATCAGCTTTTATTTACTTAAATAAGCTATTAATACAACTAATATAACAAATTAATATGAAAAACCTTTTAATCCTTGTTTTAACTCTTTTTTTAACAACCTCTTGTGAAGGAATTTGGAAGCCAGCTGATGCAAGAAAAGTTCCTGTAAATGCTAATGAACGTGTGAAAAAAAATATGGAAGAGGGAAGAGGATTTAGACTGGGGTCACTTGGAGGAAAAAAAGGAGGTGACTTTATGTTCTCATCGGCTAACCCAATGTGGAGAGCCTCAATGGATAAATTAAGTTTTGCTCCTTTAAGTGTTGTCGATTATGGTGGTGGAATTATTATCACTGACTGGTTTAGCGATGGTGAAAGTAACGAAGAAATGAAGATCTCTGTTAGATTTTTATCAAACGAAATCAGATCAGACGCAATCAAAATTATAATTCATAAAAAAGTATGTGTTTCATTTGGAAATTGTAAAGTGAATGCCATAGAAAACTCAACAAATAATGATATTAAATTTGCTATCTTAAAAAAAGCAGCTAAATTACAAAAAGAAGATCTTGTAAAAACTAAAGAGAAAAACTCTGACGTTAAATTGCCAAAAAATTTTTAACAAATCAAAATTATTAATTTAGATGATAGAATCATCACGTTACAACTTCAAAAAAATAGAGAGTAAATGGCAAGAATATTGGGAAAAAAATAATTTTTTTAAAGTTGAAAAAGACTCCAAAAAACCAAAGTTTTATTGTTTAGAAATGTTTCCATATCCTTCAGGAAAAATTCATATGGGACATGTTCGTAATTACACTATTGGAGATGTGCTAGCAAGATTTAAGTCTTTAAAAGGCTTTAACGTTTTACATCCAATGGGTTGGGACTCATTTGGAATGCCTGCTGAAAATGCTGCTAGACAAAACAATTTAAATCCAAAAAATTGGACTGAGGACAATATTAAGATAATGAAATCTCAATTAAAAAAGCTTGGACTTTCAATTGATTGGGATAGAGAAATTTCCACATGTTCTCCTGAATACTATAAGCATCAGCAAAAAATTTTTTTAGAGTTATTTGATAAAGGTTTAGTTTATCGAAAAGAAAGCTACGTAAATTGGGATCCGGTTGATAATACTGTTCTTGCAAATGAACAAGTTATAGATGGAAAAGGCTGGAGATCAGGAGCAATTGTTGAAAGAAAAAAACTTAATCAATGGTTTTTTAAAATATCAAAATTTTCAGAAGAATTGTTAAATAACCTAAAAAATTTAGACGAATGGCCTGAAAAAGTTAAAATCATGCAAAAAAATTGGATTGGAAAATCTTACGGATGTGAAATTGATTTTCAAATTGAGGGTTCTAAAAAGGTGAAAACTATAAAATGCTACACAACAAGACCAGATACTCTTTTCGGTTTTTCATTTCTTGCTTTATCAGTTGATCATCCATTATCAAAATTTTATGAGGATGACGAAGAATTTAAAAAATTTAAGGATCAATGTTCAAAAACTGGTACTACTGAAGAATCTATCGCTCAAGCAGAAAAAATTGGTTTTCAAACAAATTTATGGGCAATTAATCCACTAAATAAAGACAATAAAGTTCCAGTCTATTTTGCAAATTTTGTATTAATGGATTATGGATTTGGAGCAGTTTTTGGATGTCCAGCTCACGATCAAAGAGATTTTGATTTTGCAAAAAAATATAATTTAGAAATAAAAACTGTTGTTAAGCCAAAAAATGAAAATGATAGTTTTGAAGTTTCAAATGAAGCTTTCCCAGGTTCAGGAATAATAATTAATTCCGATTTTCTAAATGGTTTATCTGCCCCAGATGAGTCAATAGCTAAAACCATTGAAATTTTAGAAAAAAAAAAAATTGGAAATAGAAAAACTAATTATAGATTAAAAGATTGGGGTATTTCAAGGCAAAGATACTGGGGTTGTCCAATTCCAATTGCTTACAATAAGAAAAATGAAATTATTAAAATACCATTAGATCAATTGCCAGTTTTACTTCCAGAAGAAGTAGATTTAAATATTAATGGAAACCCTCTCGATCAAAATAAAAACTGGAAAACTATAATGATTAACGGAGAAGAATGTGTAAGAGAAACTGACACATTAGATACTTTTGTTGACTCCTCTTGGTATTTTCTAAGATTTTGTTCTGCTAAAAATTCTGAAAATTACTTTAGTGAAGAAGACACGAGTTATTGGATGCCAGTTGATCAGTACATTGGAGGTGTGGAACATGCAATTCTGCATCTTCTTTATTCAAGATTTTTTACAAGAGCAATTAGTTTAAATAACAATAATTTTAAAATTACAGAACCTTTTAAAGGTCTATTTACTCAAGGTATGGTTTGTCATGAAACTTACAAAGATAGAAATAAGAATTGGCTAAGTCCGGATGAAATCTTTTCAGATGATGAAAAAAATTTTTACATCAAAAAAAATCCTAAAGAAAAAGTTATTGTTGGTCCATCAGAGTCAATGTCAAAATCGAAAAAAAACACAATTGATCCTGAAAGAATGATTGAGATGTATGGTGCTGATGCTGTGAGATTTTTTATTCTATCAGATAGTCCACCAGAAAAAGATATTCAATGGTCTGAAAATGGAATGTCATCTTCTTATAAGTTCATTCAAAAATTTTGGTTAATGAGTGATCAAATAATAAAACTTACCAAATTAGATAAAGATAAACATAATAATGAAATCGAAATTTTTACAAATCAAGCTATTGATAGAATAAATTTTGCTTTAGAAAAATTTAGATACAACGTTATAATTGCAGTGTTTCATGAAATTTATTCTTTTTATAAAAAAATACTTGATGAAAAGAAAAATTATGAAAACTTAGAAACAAATCTTAAAAAAATTTTAATAATTATGTCACCAGTTACCCCACATTTCTCTTATGAGTGTTTAGAAATCTTGAAAAATAAAGATTTAATAAAATGGCCAAACGTGAATAATGAGTATCTTAAATCGAATGAAAAAATAGTTGTTATTCAAATAAATGGAAAAAAAAGGAATACAATGATTATAAAAGAGGAATTGTCGGAAAAATCTTTAATCAATAGAATTAAAGAAATGAAAATTGTTGATAGATATATTAAAAATAAGGAAATTATTAAAACTATTTATATTAAAAATAAATTAATAAATATTATTTTGAAACAATGAAAAAAATTTTAATTTTACTTATCTTTCTTCTGGCGCAGTGTGGATATCAACCATTATACTCAAGTAAAGATCAAAAAGATCTTACTTTTAAGGAAATAAATTATTTAGGCAATAATAATATAAATAGACGTATTATTTCAGCTATTGGAATTAATCAGGACAAACAAGGTTTATCCGGTGAAAAAATTACCATTGAAAGTAAAAAAAGCATTATAGAAACTTCAAAAAATTCAAAAGGACAGACTGAATCATTTAAAATGATCTTAGAAGTTAAGCTTGAAATCAAAGACAATCAAAATATTAAGAAAGAAAAGATATTTGTTAAAGAATTTCCTTATAAAAATTTAGAAAATAAATTTGATTTATCAGAATATGAAAAAAATATTGAAAACGATCTTATTGATCAAATTATTGAGGAATTAGTAATATACTTAAATGTTTAAATGATTGTAAAATTTTTTGAATTAAAGAAAAAAAAATTACATCCTTACAAATTTTTTTTACTATACGGAAACAATAAAGGTCTTATTGAGGAGACTGTAGAGAGCATTATTGATCAGTTAAAAGTAACAAATATTTATAAATATGAAGAAAATGAAATCATAAAAGATATTGATTTATTCGAGGAGAATATTATTTCGAAGTCCTTTTTTGAAAATGAAAAATTAGTAATTATTTCAAGATCAACAGATAAAATATTTAAGATATTTGAAAAATTAGTATTAAAGAATATTGATGATGTATCTTTTATTTTAAAAAGTAATGCTCTTGAAAAAAAATCAAAATTAAGAAGTTTTTTTGAAAAAAATAAATCGACTATATGCATACCTTTTTATGAAGATAACGAACAATCTTTAAATTTATTGACACAAAAATTTTTAAAAGAAAAAGGTGTCATGCTTTCACAGCAAAATATTAATTTGATAATTGAGAGAAGTAGAGGTGATAGAATTAACCTTTACAATGAACTAAATAAGATAGAGAATTTTGCAAAAAATAGAAAAAAAATTGAGACAGAAGATATATTAAAGCTTACAAACCTAAGTGAAAACTTTGATTTTTCTGAATTAGTGGATAATGTTTTGACAAAAAACAAAAGGAAAACTCTTTACATTCTTAACGAAAATAATTTTGCTGCTGAAGATTCTATTTTAATAATTCGTATTTTTCTGAATAAATTGAAAAGATTACTAAAGATTAGATCACAAATTGAAACAAAAAAAAATATTGAGGATGTAATATCTAATTTTAAACCGCCAATATTTTGGAAAGAAAAAGATGTTGTAAAAAAACAAATTGATATATGGAGTTATGAAAAAATACAAAAACTAATAATTAGGGCAAATGAAATTGAATTATTAATTAAAAAAAATCCTTTACTTTCTACTAATGTAGTAACAGATTTTGTGCTGGAACAAACAAATATACCTAATAATAGGATTTGATTATTTCTATAATCTTATTTAATTGATCCATATCATGGTAAGAAAACGTGATAGTTCCTTTGTTATTCTTTTTGTTCTTAATAAGAACGTTTAAACCTGTTTTATCAGAAATTAATTGTTCAAGATCTCTAGAATTTGGATCCTTTAAATTTTTTGAGGGGCTTTTCTTGCCCTTGAAAATTTTAACAAAGTTTTCTGCCTGTCTGACAGATAATTTTTTTTCAACAATCTTAGCAGCTATAAAACTAGCGTTATCAAGTCCAACAAGAACTTTAGCATGACCCGCTGTTAAGCTTTTATCCTCTAATAATTTCAGAACATCACCAGGCAAATTTAACAATCTTAAAGAATTAGTAATATAGCTTCTACTCTTGCCAATAAATTTGGACACTTTATCTTGATCATAAGAAAATTCGTCAATTAATCGTTTATAACCCTGAGCTTCTTCAAGAGGATTTAAATCATGTCGCTGCACATTTTCGACAATAGCAAACTCTAAGGATTTTAGATCGTCAGCATCCGTTACAACAACGGGTATTTCATGAAGACCTGCATTTCTTGCTGCCAACCATCTTCGCTCTCCAGCAATAATTTCAAATTTTGAATCTACAGAGTCTGATTTTCTAACAATGATTGGTTGGATTACACCTCTTTCTTTCACTGAATTTGTTAGATCATTAAGAAAATTTTCATCAAAATCTTTTCTTGGTTGATATTTATTTGGGATAATATCGCTTAAAGGCAACTTATTAGTTTTATTTTCAACTTTTGTCTCACCAATCAAAGATGATAACCCTCTCCCTAATCCTTTTTTTATTTTAGAGTTCATTAAGCTGCGCTACCTAAATTATTCTCTTGATTGATAAATTCATCTGTAAAACTATAGTAAGACCTGCTCCCCGGGCAATTTTTATCATATATTAAAACAGGTACTCCATGAGATGGGGCTTCTGAAAGTCTAACATTTCGAGGTATCACAGTTTGATAAACTTTTTCCTTGAAATAACTACGTGCTTCCTCTTCAACCTGAGATGAAAGTTTATTTCTTCTGTCATACATTGTAAGAAGTATCCCCTGAATAGTTAAATTTGGATTTAAATTCATTTTTATTCGTTCAATCGTTTTCATTAATTGAGTAACTCCCTCCAAAGCAAAAAATTCCGTCTGAAGTGGGACTAACAATGAATTTGAGGACACTAATGCCATTACAGTAAGCAAGCTCAATGAAGGGGGGCAATCTACCAATATATAATCGTATGATACTCCAGAATCATTTAAATACGCGGTTAATTTAGCTTTTAAAATAAATGCTCTATCATTATCACCGGCAGTTTCAACCTCTAATCCTGACAAATCGACGTTCGATGTAATTAGATCTAAATTTTGGAACTTTGTTTTTTTTATAACATTAGATAAAGACATTGTTCCATTTAGAACTCCATATATTGTTTGATCAGATTGTTCTGTATTGGATAATCCTAATCCTGTAGTGGCGTTACCTTGAGGATCAAGATCTATAACTAAAATTTTTTTATTTTGCTGAGATAATGCAGAAGCAAGATTTATCACTGTGGTTGTTTTTCCAACCCCACCCTTTTGATTTATAATTGAAATAATTTTCATAAAACTTTTTTTTTTATTTTTTTAATATTTAATATAAATGAGTCGTCACTTGTTAAACTTTTTTTTTCTTCATAATCTAAATCCCACTCTTGAAATGTTTCATTAAGAATT
>MDTG01402920.1_pt1 | contig 15253 bp, 14 predicted proteins | sample 811421 | NCBI WGS metagenome assembly MDTG01 (sample SAMN05326645, study PRJNA326480) | marine metagenome | isolation source: seawater | place: Pacific Ocean: South East | collected 2011
AATAGAGAACTTGCTAACAAAGCTGATTATAAGTTGAGTATTTTAAATGGTAATATAAAAAGGATTAATGGAAAAAAATGACCCTCACTTTACTAACTTTAAAATTCACTCTCAGTACTCAATTTGTGAAGGTGCAGTAAAAATTGATGAATTAGCAGAATATTGTAAAGAAAATAAAATAAAAGCCATAGGATTATGTGATAGTTTAAATCTATGTGGTGCTTTAGAATTTGCAGAAAAAATAAGCAAGACAGGAACACAACCAATTATTGGCTCTCAAATAAATTTTAAAATTGAAAATGTAATAGGAAAACTACCATTATTTGCTAAAACTAAAGATGGTTATAAAAATTTAACGAAATTATCATCTGTAAGCTATTTAGAGAGTGAAACAACTTCTGATCCCTACTGCAATTTAGAACATTTATATAAAAACTCAGAAGGGCTAGTTGTCCTTTCAGGAACAATATACGACTTAATTGGTAAATTATTTAAATTAAATAAATTAGATCTTATAAAAACTTTATTAAAAAAGATTAATAACATTTTCCAAAATAATTTTTACTTAGAAATTCAAAGACACTCTGAAATTGATGAGAAAAATTTTGAGGATTTTTTACTATCAGTATCATCAGAGTTAGCACTTCCTTTAATCTCTTCGCAAGAAGTTTTTTACATTAAAGAAGATATGGCAGAGGCTCACGATGCATTAATTTGTGTTGGAGAGAAGTCATTTGTTGACGATAGTAACAGAAAAAAATTTAAGAATAATCATTTTCTTAGGGACTCAAATGATTTAAAAGATTTATTTAAAGATATACCTGAAGCTTTAGAAAATAATTATAATTTTCCTAAAAAGTTTAGCTTCAAACCAAAAAATACTAAACCAATTTTACCAAGTATTTCTTTAGGTAAAAATAAAACTGCAGAAGAAGAACTATTAACTCAAGCTCAATCAGGTTTAGAAAATAGGCTTAAAAATTTTATTTTTCAGAAAAATAAAAAAAGTGATCATGAAAAATTAAAAAAAATATATAGTGATAGGCTAAATCATGAGATTAATATTATTAACTCAATGAATTATCCAAGTTATTTTTTAATTGTTTCTGATTACATCAGATGGGCAAAAAATAATTCAATACCTGTAGGTCCTGGTAGAGGTTCAGGAGCAGGATCTTTAGTGGCTTACAGTTTAGATATAACTGATTTAGACCCTATCGAATTTGATTTAATTTTTGAAAGATTTTTAAATCCAGATCGTATTTCTATGCCAGACTTTGACATAGATTTTTGTGAAGAAAAAAGAGATAAAGTTTTTGAATATCTTAAAAGTAAATATGGCAAAGGAGTAGCGCACATCATTACTTTTGGTAAATTAAAAGCTAGAATGGCTTTAAGAGATATAGGTCGCGTTTTAGGATTGCCTTACGGTCATGTAGATAAAATTTGTAAAATGATACCTTTTGATCCATCTCGTCCACTTACTTTACAAGAGTCTATAAACAGAGAACCGCGGTTTCAAAATGAAATTAATCAGAGTTTAAAAGTAAAAAAATTAATTGATTTATCTCTGAAATTAGAAGGATTAAATAGAAACATGGCTACTCATGCTGCTGGAGTTGTAATTGCTGGAAAGGAACTCTCAGATCAAATACCACTATATATTGATCACTCTTCTAAACTTCCTTTACCTTCGACACAATATGATATGTACTCTTCTGAAAATGCCGGTCTAGTTAAATTTGATTTGCTTGGATTAAAAACACTTACAGTTATAGATAAAACAGTTAAGATGATAAATAAAAAAAATTTTAATCTAGATATTTCAACAATTGATTTAAAAGATAAAAAAGTTTTTGATCTTTTATCTACAGGAGAAACTACTGGCTTGTTCCAACTTGAAAGCACAGGAATGAGAGAAGCAATAAAACAAATGAAGCCAAATAAATTTGATGATATTATAGCATTGGTTGCTTTATATAGACCTGGTCCAATGAGTAATATCCCACTGTATAATGACTGCAAAAATGGTCTTAAAAAACCAGACTATATTCATCCAAGTTTAGAAAAAATCTTAGAACCAACTTACGGAATAATAATATATCAAGAGCAAGTTATGCAAATTGCTCAAACTCTAGCTGGTTTTTCTGCGGGAGAAGCTGATATTTTAAGAAGAGCGATGGGTAAAAAAAAACGTAAAGAATTAGAAAGACAAAAAGAAAGATTCGTCAATGGAGCGGTAAAAAACGGTATAAAAAAAGATCTTGCAAACTATATTTTTACAAAAATTGAACCCTTTGCAGAATATGGATTTAATAAAAGTCACGCTGCAGCATATGCATTAATTGCTTTTCAAACAGCGTATTTAAAAACTTATTATAAAGAGGAATTTATTGCATCAACAATGTCAACTGAAACAACTAACACAAATAAACTAAGAGAATTTGTTGACGAGTTAAAAAGACTTAAAGTAAATGTTGTAAGACCAGACATTAATCAATGTTTTGCTGATTTTAGAACTTCAGAAAAAACTATCCTATATGGATTAGGCGCAATAAAAAATGTAGGAAGTGAAGCAGTTTCAAACTTAGTTAAAGAGAGGGAGTCTAAAGGTAAATTTAAATCACTAAATGATTTTATTAAAAGAGTAAATCCAAAAGACATAAATAAACTACAATTAGAAGGGTTAGTAAAATCTGGTGCTTTTGATAAATTAGAAAAAAATAGAAAAGGTATATTCGAAACAATTCCAAAACTAATTCAATTAAATAAGATTTTTCATGAGGAAAAAATTAGTAAACAAAGTAATTTATTTGATGATGAAAATAACTCTAAAGATGAAACATTGAAACTTAATACCGATGAAAAATGGAGCAATAAAGAACTTCTAAGCGAGGAATTTAAATCACTTGGTTTTTATATCTCTGATCATCCATTAAACAATTATAAAAGTATTTTTTCTCAATTAAATATCAAGCCTTATAGAGAGTTTATTACAGACAAAAAAAATGAAGGCTTAATTTCAGGTACATTGATGACTATACAAGAAAAGAAAAGTTCAAAAGGAACACCATTTGCTATAGCTAAGTTTAGTGATACATTTGGTGAATACGAACTTTTTATATTCTCTGAATTATTAATAAATAATAGAGAAATACTTAAAGAAGGAGAGTCTTTTGTAATAACTTTATTTAAAGACGTCGGCGGTAATCAAAAAAGGGTTAATGTTAAAAAAATCCTTTCACTAGATAATTTATTCAATAATAATTATAAAAAAGTTTCTATTGAAATAGACGAAAAATTAGATTTGAAAGAATTGAAAAAACTTTTAGAAAAAAAAGGTGAAACTGAAGTTGAACTAATCATAAGACAAAAAGATACAAAATTTACAATAAAACTTGAGAATCCAAGAAAATTTGATTTAAAATTATTTAATGAGGTTAAAAATAGGGAATACGTAAAAAAAATTACATTTTAACTACTTGCTTTTTTCAAAAATAGATTATAATAAAGCTTAATTTCGCACACAACTTTAAGGGTAATTACCCCCCGGTCCGAGATGGAGCAGTTGTGGTGGATAAACCGGAAAAATGAAAGTACCAGAAGTAAATATAAAACAATTACTTGAAGCAGGCGTACACTTGGGTCATAAAACACTAAGGTGGAATCCAAAAATGAAAAGTTATATTTTTGGAGAAAAAAACTCAATTCATATTATAGATTTAACGCAAACAGTAAATTTTCTTAAGACGGCATTAGTCGAGGTCCATAAATGTATTTCGTCTGGAGGTAAAATTTTAATTGTTTCAACTAAAAAACAAGCTTCCGAACAAGTTAGCGCCTTAGCAAAAGATACATCACAATATTATGTTAATTACAGATGGTTAGGTGGCATGTTAACTAATTGGAATACAATTCAAAATTCAATTAAAAGACTAAAACAGCTTGAAGACCAACTTTCTAAAGACAATATGGGTTTTACTAAGAAAGAGATAATAAAGTTTGGAAAAGAACGTGATAAACTTCAAAGATCTCTAGGTGGAATTTCTGAAATGAAAAAGCTTCCTAATTTAATTTTTATAATAGATACTAATATTGAATCTTTAGCTGTAAATGAAGCAAAAAAATTAGGTATTCCAATAATTGGAGTGCTTGACACAAATTCAGACCCGACAGGTATTGATTTTCCTATCCCTGGAAATGATGACGCAAGAAGATCGATTAATTTGTATTGTGATTTATTAAGGAACACAATTAAAGACGCAGAAAAATTTATCGAAAAAAATAATATTGAAGGACAGAAAACATCTAAACAAGAGCCAAAAAAAATTAATCCAAAACTAAAAAAAATTGAAAAAAAAAGTCCTCAAAAAAAATAATTTATAAATAAATTAGATGTCAAACAAAGATTTGTTAAATAATGTTAAAAAGTTAAGAGAGATTACTGGAGTAGGTTTTAAGGATTGCAAAATAGCTTTAGAGGAAAATAACGGAGATATCGAAAAATCTGTTGAGTTTTTAAGAAAAAAAGGAATAGCAAAAGCTTCTAAAAAGATGGGAAGAAGTGCTGCCGAAGGGTTGGCCCTTGTTTTTAATCAAGGAGACGAAGTGTCGGTAGTAGAGGTAAATAGTGAAACTGACTTCGTAGCAAAAAATAAAGATTTTATAAATTTTTGTAAAGAAATATCAAAAATAAATTTTAATGTTTTAGGTAAAATTGAAAAAATTAAATCATCAAAAATGGAAAACGGTAAGTCTGTTGAAGATAATTTAATTTCTCTTATATCTAAAATTGGTGAAAAAATATCTATAAGGAGATCTAAGTTTTTTGATAATAAAAATGGAAAAAATTATTTTTATATTCACTCTGCAATTGAAAAAAACATTGGAAAAATTGTTTCAATAGTTAAAATATTGAATAATGAAGATCAAGATTTAGGTCAAAAAATTGCTATGCATATTGCAGCCTCAAGTCCATTAGCAATTGATAAAACAGGCATTAAAAAAGAAATTATTGATAAAGAATTAGAAATAATAAAAGCAGAGTTAATGAATTCAGGAAAAAAAGGCGATATTATTGAAAAAATATCAAAAGGTAAAATCAATAAATTTATATCTGATAATACTTTGCTAAATCAAATCTGGATTATGGATCCAAAAAAAAAAGTTTCTGATATACTAAATGAGAATAAAAAAAGTAGCGAAATTAAGATTGTTGATTTTATAAGGTTTAAGGTGGGCGAGGGAGTTTAAATGAGTTCAGAATTTAACGAAAAAAACTATTCAGTTAAAATGGATAAAACAATTCAATCATTTAAAAAAGAAATATCTACTTTAAGAACAGGAAGAGCAAATTCTTCAATGTTAGATATGATCAAGGTAGATGTTTATGGTCAACAAATGCCAATAAATCAACTGGCTACTATTTCAGTTCCAGAGGCAAGATTAATAACTGTCCAAGTTTGGGATAAAACTAATGTTAGTTTAATTGACAGTTCAATTCAAAAATCTAATTTGGGTATTAATCCACAGATTGATGGACAGATAATAAGAATTAGAATACCGGATCTTACCGAAGAAAGAAGGAAAGAGCTAATTAAGATTTTAAAAGGTATGACTGAAAAAAGTAAAATTTCAATTAGAAATATTAGACGTGAAGCAAATGAGGAATTAAAAAAAAAACTTAAAGAAAAAAAAATAACAGAAGACCAGAATAAAAATTTTGAAAAAAATACTCAGAAACTTACCGATAATCATATCTCAACAATTGATAAAATTACTGCTGAAAAAGAAAAAGAAGTTTTACAAATATGAATAAACTAAACCACGTTGCATTCATAATGGATGGAAACGGGCGATGGGGAAAGAAAAAAAATAAAAATAGAAATTATGGTCATTTCGTAGGAGTAAAAACGGTAAAAAAAATTGTAGAGGCGTCAATCAAATTAAAAATTCCTGTAGTTACATTTTACGTATTTTCAACTGAAAATTGGAAAAGACCGAAAACAGAAATAAATTTTTTGTTTAATCTAATTAATTCTTATTTTAAAACCGAATTAGAAAATGTTGCTAAAAATGGTATTAAAATAAACATTATTGGAGAATTAAAAAAACTTCCAAATAGACTAAAATTAATTTTAAAAAAAACTACAAAAAAAACAGAAAAAAATAAAAAAATTACAGTAAATTTGGCATTAAATTATGGTTCTAAAAAAGAACTAATAAATACTTTTAAAAAGATTAAAAATAAAAAAATAAATGAAAATACTATGAAAAACAATTTATATACAAAAAATGTCCCTGACCCAGACATTTTAATAAGAACTGGTGGAAAAAAAAGATTAAGTAATTTCTTGTTGTGGCAATTAGCTTACACAGAGCTTTATTTTTTGGATAAGTTATGGCCTGATTTTAGTTCTAAAGACCTAAAAAAAATACTAAAAGACTTTTACAAAATTAAAAGAAATTTTGGAGGGATATAAATGAAATCTGAACTTTATAAAAGAATAAATACTGGTTTATTTTTATTTTTATTGTTGATCATGATGTTTATAAGCAAGATAATATATTTATTTGCATCAATATGCATTTTTTCTTTAGCATTTATTGAATTTTCTAAAATATCAAAATTATATTTTAAGAAAAAATATTTAAAGCAATTAATTTCTAATATTTTATTTGTTATATATTTATTTATTTTTCTATTAATTTTTATTTTTGGTTTAAATGATATTCACTTTAAAATTATATTATTCATTATTTTGTTAATATGTATATCTTCAGATATTGGAGGAATTCTTTTTGGAAAAATTTTTAAAGGTCCTAAACTAACAAAAATTAGTCCCAACAAAACCATTTCTGGAAGCATAGGTTCTTTTATTTTATCAATATTAGCTAGTTCAATGCTGCTTAGTTATATTTTTAACACTGATTTAATTAATAATATTTTTCTTGGTTTCTTTGTATCTTTAAGTGTTCAAGCAGGAGATTTATTTTTTTCTTATTTAAAAAGAAAATCCTTACTAAAAAACACTGGAAATATTTTACCAGGTCATGGTGGAATTCTTGATCGAATTGATGGAATATTACTAGGGACACCAATAGGCTTAGTATACATATTAATATTAGTATTTACAGGATGAAAAAAACAATATCGATTTTTGGATGTACTGGCTCAATAGGTGAGACCTCACTAAGACTAATTGAAAAAAAAAGCAAGGAATTCAGTTTTTATATCTTTACCGCTTACAAAAATCACAAAAAAATTAAATATTTAATAAATAAATATAAACCAAGAATATTTGTAATTTTTGATTACACAACATATCTCGTTATTAAAAAACTATATAAAAAAAAAAATATTAAAATATTAAGCTCAAAAGAATATCAAAGTTTTAAATTTAAACGATCTGATATTTCAATATTAGCAATTCCAGGAATCGCCGGGTTACGGCCAACACTTACTGCAATTAAAATTAGTAAAAAAATTCTTGTTGCAAACAAAGAATCAATCATTTGTGGTTGGAATTTAATAAATCAATTGGCAAATAAACATAAAGCAAAATTAATTCCTATTGATTCCGAACATTTCTCCATAATGAATTTAATTAATAATAAGAATAAAAATGATATAGAAAAAATTTATTTAACTGCCTCTGGAGGCCCTTTTTTGAACCTTCCTTTAAATAAGATGGATAAGATAAAACCATCTCAAGCAATTAGACATCCTAAATGGAAAATGGGAAAAAAAATATCTGTGGACTCGGCAACCCTTATGAATAAAATATTTGAAATAGTAGAGGCAAGCAAACTTTTTTCAATAAATTTAGATAAAATTGACATTTTAATTCATCCCCAGTCATTAGTTCATGCAATTATAAAATTTAAAAATGGTTTATTTAAATTTTTATATTTTGAAACAGACATGTCCATACCAATAGGAAATGCCCTATTTGAAAAAAATTTTGAATTAAAAAAATTTAAAATAAAAAACAAGACACAAAAAAATAATAAATTTTTAGTAAATCTGAAATTTTTAGATGTGGATCATAAAAAATTCCCTGCCATAAAACTTAAACCTATCTTGAACAAGTACAGTTCTCTATCAATTATCTTGAATGCGGCTAATGAAATATTTGTTGATCAATTTTTAAAAAAAAATATGAGTTTTTGCTCGATAATTAATTACCTTTTTGAACTTTTAAAAGACCCAAAAATGAGAAAATATGCTATAAAAAAACCCTCAAATTTAAAAACAATTTTATCTATTGATGAATGGACAAGATTTAGGGCTATGCAAATTATAAAAGATAAAAATTAAATGAGAAAATTATTTATTATCATATATCTACTATTATTAACTAACCCTCTTTCAGCGGAAATAATAAAAAAAATAGACATATCAGGCAATGAAAGAGTAAGTGATGAAACGATTAAAGTTTATGGCGATATTTCACTTAATCAAAATGTTGATAATTTAAAGATAAATGAAATTATAAAAAATCTTTATTCAACTAATTTTTTTGAAAATATTGAAGTCACTGTTTCAAATAGCACTTTATTTATCAAATTAGTGGAATATCCGGTTATTAACGAAATTATTATTATAGGTGAAACAGCAAATAAATATAAAGAGGCAATTAAAAAAAATATTAAATCAAAAAAAAATGGTCCATTTGTAAAATCTTTAATTTCAGATGATGAAATTATAATTAAAAAATTATATTCAACATTGGGTTTTAATTTTTTAGAAATTAAATCAAAAGTTGAGACATTTCCAAAAAAAAGAGTAAATGTTTACTTTGAAATTGAAAAAGGAGAAAAAACAAAAATTTCTAAAATTAACTTTAAAGGAGATAGAAAAATTAGAGATAGAAGACTTAGAGATATAATTACTTCACAGGAGTCTAAGTTTTGGAAAGTTTTAACGAGAAATACGAATTTAAATGAGTCAAATATAGCTTTGGATAAAAGATTATTAACTAATTATTATAAATCAATAGGTTATTATGATGTAAAAGTTTTATCAGAAATAGCTGAGTTAAAAGATAATTTTCAAGCTGAGATTACATTTAACATTGATGCTGGTGTAAGATACAAAATAAGCAAGATAAGCACAAATGTTGACCCTGTTTTAGATAAAGAATTATTCTTACCATTAAATAAAATTTATCAAAAAGTTATCGGAAGTTATTATTCTCCTTTTACAGTAAAAAAACTTTTAGATGAACTAGATTTAATTATTGGCAATGAAGATCTCCAGTTTATTGAACATAGTGTAAATGAAATTGTAAAAGATGAAACAATAGAAATTGTAATTAATGTTCTTGAAGGTCAGAAAATCATTGTAGAAAAAATTGAAATATTAGGCAATACTGTAACTAATGAGACAGTTATTAGAAGTGCACTGCTTATTGACGAAGGTGACCCTTTCAGTAAAGTAAAAGTTGACAAGTCTATAGCTCAAATAAAAAGCAAAAGAATATTTGGTTCAGTAAAAGAGACGATTACAGATGGAAACATGCCTAATTCTAAAAAAATTGAGATAGTAGTTGAGGAAAAGCCAACTGGAGAAATTAGCGCTGGTGCTGGAATAGGAACAGATGGAGGATCTTTTGCATTTTCTGTTAAAGAAAATAATTGGTTAGGAAAAGGTGCTACTCTTTCAGCCAACGCAGAAGTGAGTCAAGACTCATTAAGTGGATCGCTTTCTTATACGGATCCAGATTACAATTTTACTGGTCAAGAATTATCTTATTTTATTAAAAACGTGAAAAATGATAAGCCTGACTCTGGTTACGAAAACAATATTTTAGGTGCTGGTATAACTCTTAGTTACGAAAAATTTAAAGATATTTATTTCTCTCCAGGTTTAAGTTTAGAATATGACGATTTAAAAACAGATGACACTGCCTCACAACTTTTAAAAAAACAATCCGGTTCATCAACAGATCTTTTATTTGATTACGCTTTATCTACTGATAAAAGAGATAGACGATTTATGCCAACGGATGGTTATTTAACTTCTTTTTTTCAAGAAGTTCCAGTATATGCTGATCAACCGCACATTAAAAATAGCTTTTCAACCAGTCTTTACCAAGAGTTTAGTGAAGATTTAATCGGAGCTCTTAAATTTGGAGCTACTGCGATTAACGGTTTAAGTGATGATGTAAGGATAAGCCAAAGATTAGGATTAAGCTCGAAAAGACTAAGAGGTTTTGAGCCCGGAAAAATCGGTCCAAAAGATGGTGATGACTTTATAGGAGGGAATTACAGCACTTCATTAAACTTAGAAGCTAACTTTCCAAATTTTTTTCCAGAAAAAAGTAACGCAGAAATTGGGTTATTTTTAGATGCAGGGAATGTCTGGGGTGTTGATTATAGTGATGATATAGATGACAGTAATAAAATTAGGTCAACAATAGGAATTAATACAAGTTGGCTTTCACCTGCCGGACCGCTATCTTTTATATTTTCTCAAAATATCTCAAAAGCCTCAACGGATGTAGATCAAAGTTTTAATTTTAGATTGGGTACAACTTTTTAATGAAAAATTTAATCAAAATAATATTTTTATCATTAATCTTTTTCTTTCCACTTGAAAAAAAACTTATAGCAAGCGATATATATTTTATAGATTACTCTAGGGTAATGAATGAGAGTACGGCAGGTAAAAAAGCACAAGATAATTTAAAAAATCTATTAAAAAATTCAAATAAGAAATTTGAGGAAACTGCGAAAAAATTAAAAAGCGAAGAAAATAAAATTATAAGTCAAAAAAATGCTTTATCGAAAGAAGAATACAAAAAAAAAGCTGAAGCTTTAAGAAAAAAAGTGTTTGATTTAAACAAAGACAGAGAAAAATCTATTAGAGATGTAGCGGCGAAAAGAAAAAAAGCTGGTGATGAAATGTTAAAAAATCTCAATCCAATACTAGGCAAATATATGAAAGATAATAATATATCAGTGGTGATAGATAAAAAAAATGTTTTGATGGGAGATAAAAAATTTGAAATCACATCACAAATTATTGAGATATTAAACAAGGAATTTAAATCAATAAATTTAAATTAATGTTCAAAAATATTTTTTTTAAAAGAAAAGGTCCTTTTAAATTAAATAAACTATTTCCAAACTTATCAAATTCTTATTCAAAAGTAGCAGATGTAAAAACCTTAGATAAAGCAGGAAAATTTGATCTAACTTTTTTTGACTCTCTAAATTATAAGGAGTTTGCAGAAAAAACAAAAGCTGGTTTTTGCATTACAAAAGAAAATTTTAAAAAATATCTACCTAAGTCTTGTGAGGCAATAATTGTAAAAAATGTATTACTAGAATTAGCTAAAGCAACATCTAAATTTTACCCTGACTCAGAATTAGATTATCCTGATTTATCACTTAAAAAACCTCAAAAATTTAAATTTCCTGGAGTAAAATTTGGTAACAATGTTTTAGTTGGAAAAAATGTAAAAATTGGTAAATCATCAATAATCGGAAGTAACACGATTATAGAACAAAATGTTATCATTGGTAAAAATTGTAAAATAGGTTCTCAAATTATGATTAAAAATTCTATTATTGGTAACAATGTTGTTGTTCAAGATGGAGCAAAAATAGGCCTAAAGGGATTTGGCTTTATACCTTTAAAAGAAAAAAATTTTAGGTTTCCTCATATTGGAAAAGTGATTTTAGAGGAAAATGTTGAAATAGGAGCATCATGTACTATTGATAGGGGATCTATTGATGACACTAAAATAGGTAAAAACACTTTTTTAGATAATCAAGTACATATAGCACATAATGTAAAAATTGGAGAAAATTGTATGATTGCTGGTCAAGTCGGATTTGCGGGAAGCTCGACTATCGGTAACAATGTTTCTATTGGAGGCCAAGCTGGGGTTTCTGGACATCTAAAAATTGGAAATAATGTAAAAATAGGCGGAGGAAGTGGTGTTGTAAAAGATATACCACACAACACAGTTGTAATGGGTTATCCTGCCGTGCCACTTAAAGAATTTTTAAAGAAAGGTTCAGATGCGAAATAAAGATTCCATAGATAGAAAAGAAATAGAACGATTACTTCCACATAGGGCCCCGATGTTGCTTATAGATAAACTCACTAAAATCGTTCACTTAAAATCTGCAACTGCAATAATGAATGTTAAGAAGGACGGTTTTTATGTTCAAGGTCACTTCCCAGGCCAGCCTGTAATGCCTGGTGTATTAATCGTAGAAGCATTTGGTCAAGCAGCTGCTGCTTTAACAGCATGTGGAATTGATCCAAAAGAATACGACAATAAATTAGTATATTTAATGAGTGTAGAAAAAGCTAAATTTAGAAACCCAGTTTTACCGGATTGCGAATTACATTTAGAGATTGAAGCAATTCGATCTCACGGAAGAGTGTGGAAATACAAAGGAATAGCAAAAGTCGAAGGGAAAAGAATGGCAGACGCTGAATGGTCTGCAACAATAGTAGACAGAAAATAAAATGATTCATAGTACAAGCGTTGTAGATAAGAGAGCAAAAATCCAAAAAAATGTTAAAATAGGTCCATTCTGTTTTGTTGGACCTGACGTAGAACTTCAAGAGGGGATTGAACTAATTTCTAATGTACACATTGAAGGAAATACGAAAATTGGTAGAGGAACTAAAATTTTTCCTTTTGCTAGTATAGGAACTGCCCCTCAAGACTTAAAATACAAGGGAGAGTCAAACAGCGTAGTAATAGGTGAAAACAACATGATAAGGGAATATGTTACCATAAATCCTGGGACCGAAGGTGGAGGAGGCAAAACGATAATAGGCAATAATTGTCTTTTTATGATCTCATCTCATATCGCTCATGATTGTAAAGTTGGTAATAATGTTGTAATAGCGAATAACGTTCCTTTAGGTGGCCATGTGACGATAGAAGACTCAGTGGTTATTGGCGGAAACTCAGCGGTACAGCAATTTACAAGAATAGGAAGACTGGCAATGATCGGAGGTATGACCGGTGTACTCAAAGATGTTATTCCATTTGGTCTATCATTCGGTAATAGAAATTACTTACAAGGTATAAATTTAATTGGATTAAGAAGAAAAAAATATGAAAATAAAAAAATTTTAGAATTAGATAATGCTTACAAAAAAATCTTCTCTTCTGAAAAGTTTCATGAAAATTTAGCGAAAATAAACGGCGAATTTAAAGATAATGATTTAATTAGAGAAGTAATTGATTTTATAGCAAAAGACAAAAAAAGACCGATTTGTACGCCATTAGCTAAATAATGATTGGATTGATATTTGGAGATACTGATTTTCCTAAAAAAATCTTAAAAAAAATTAAACAGAAAAAATTTAGATATTTAATTATAGATTTAAGTAAAAATAGATCTTTCAGAAAAGATAAATATTCAAAAAGACTATCAATTGGTCAATTTGGGAAAATTATAAATTTATTAAAAGAAAATAAATGTAAAAAGGTACTTTTTGCAGGAAAGGTTTCTAAGCCAAGGTTTTCAAAATTAAAATTAGACTTAAAAGGAATTTATTATATGCCAAAAATTATAAAAAGTTCAAAACTTGGTGATGCAGCTATTTTAAAAGAAATAATTGGTATTTTTAAAAAAGAGAGAATAAAAACTATTAGTTCATTATTTTTTAATCCAGAATTAACTTTAAAAAAAGGCACATATACAAAAATTAAGCCAAATAGAGCAGATAAAGCTGATATCAATAAAGCAATATTTATACTTAATAATTTAAACAAATATAATTATAGTCAAGGAACAGTAGTTAGAAATAAAAAATTAGTAGCTATTGAAGGTAGTGGTGGAACAAAAATACTATTAGATAAATTAAAAAACAAAAGATATAAAAATAATGGTGTTTTAGTGAAATATCCAAAAAAAAAACAAGATTTAAGGATTGATTTGCCAACTGTTGGGTTAAGAACTTTAAAACAATGTAAGCTGGCGGGTCTTAAAGGCATAGTTGTAAAAAATAAACAAAATATTTTTTTAGAGAAAAACAAATGCGTTAAATTTGCAAACAAAAATAAAATGTTTATTTTATCTAAATGAAAAAAACATTCTTATCATTAATAATTTATTTTACTTTTTCTTATTTATGCTCTTCAGAAATAAAACTTGTAAAAATATTTGAAGGATTAAACAAACCTTGGAGTTTATCATTTATTGATAATAGTAGTGTTCTCGTCACGGAAAAACCAGGAAATCTTTTAATTATAAATTTGAAAGAAAAAACAAAATCAATCATAAAACATAATTTATCTGTATTAGAGGATGGTCAAGGTGGTTTACTGGATGTTTTATTTCATAACGATAACGTTTTTGTTTCTTACTCTGAAAATAGAGGGAATGGGTATTCAAGTACCTCAGTAGCAAGAGGTGCATTTAATAAAAACAACATAGTTTTTAAAAATATTTTTAGAGCTGAACCTCCCATAAATTCTGGATACCATTTTGGTTCGAGATTACTAATCAAAAAAGATAAGCTTTACATAACAGCAGGTGAAAGAGGCAAAGGTATGATTGCGCAAGATCCAAAAAAACATCCAGGAAGCATCATTAGAATAAACTTAGATGGCTCTACTCCAATAGATAATCCTAAGTTTAAAGATAAAAAAGATTGGTTACCTGAGATTTATCAGATTGGCGTGAGAAACCCTCAAGGAATTGCTTTATCTCCATTTGATGAAAAAATCTATATAAGCAATCACGGCGCAAAAGGAGGTGACTGGTTTGGCACTGCAAACTTTGGAGAAAATTACGGTTGGAAAATATTAGGATGGGGTGGAACAAATTATAGTGGAACAAAAATCGGTCCTAAGTGGAAGCCAGGATATACTAAAGCAATAAAATATTGGGTACCATCCATAGCAGCTAGTGCAATTGCAATCTACAAAGGAGAGGAATTTGAAGAATGGAATGGAGATGCTCTTATCACTGCATTAAAGGATCAATCGCTAAGAAAAATAAGTTTTAAAAAATCACCTGTCGTTGAACAAGTAATATTCAAGGGAAATATTGGAAGAATACGAGATATTAAAATACATAAAAAATCAGGAGAAATTTATCTTGTATCTGATAGCGGTAGCATTTGGAGGATGTTTAAATGAAAAAGATCTTTATTTTAACAGGTGAGCCATCTGGTGATAAATTAGCATCAGAAGTTATTAAAGAATTAAAAAAAACAAAAAATGACATTGAATATTTATCAGTAGGAGGTCAACATTTAAATTCTATA
>MDTG01424024.1_pt1 | contig 15252 bp, 11 predicted proteins | sample 811421 | NCBI WGS metagenome assembly MDTG01 (sample SAMN05326645, study PRJNA326480) | marine metagenome | isolation source: seawater | place: Pacific Ocean: South East | collected 2011
TATTTTGCTTCTGTAATTGAATTCTGCTGTGTTGAGAGAATATTGCATGAGGATTTTGCACTTCTAGTAAATTTATTGATTTATTGCCATCATTTAAGCTCCAGTCAGAATAATCGATCACCTCAACGTCATATTCCAAACCAAAAGTACGTATAATTTTTCCGTCCTTAGTTATAATCTTTACTAAATCTCTTGATACCCATGTATAAAAGCCATTAGTAATATTTGCTAGTGATAAGATCACTGGGGCGTCATTTCCTATTCTAAATTTTGCAAAAGAAAATTGCTTCGAATCATAAAGCTCTTTGTCAACTTTGATATCTTCTGAAGGAGAAGCAAACTCAGCGATTATTGCTCTATAATCATCAATTTTTAATGTAGAGCAGGACGCTATAAATAATAAAATTATAAAATATCTACTAATCATATAAATCATCCCAATTACGTTCATGACTGATAGCTTGGCCTTGTTCAGTAACTCCCCACAAGAAATAAGCATGATTTAAGAAAGATGCTCCATCTCTAGTTAAAGGCCTTAAGCCCCAACCAGCATATCGCTTGGAGTGTTTTCCATAAAACATTTCAATTGGGATATAAAAATAAAAGCCTTTGTCAAAACTTCCCTCACCAAATTCTAATTTGCTTATATCTGTTCTAGAAAAAAATGCGCCTATACGGAGGCCAGTTTTAAAAACTCTTGAGAAATCAAAGCTTAATCCAGAATCTTTAGCAAGAAATTTTCCTCCTCTAATGCTAAGCAATACATTTGAGGTTGGGTGATGATAATTAAAGTTAATGTGACCAGTTACAGTTTCGTAATCTCTGAAACTAAAGAGCATGTCATAGTCACGCTGCTTTACATGCCAGAGCTCAGCACCGATTGCATAATTCTTTTCAAATGGTCGATATATAAACTCTCCTCCATATCCACCAAACATCTCCTCTAGTAACCCAAAACTAATTTTAGAGTATAAGTTTGAAGAATGGCTATTAAAGATATTAAATTGAAACCTATCTATGTTAAATTCTTCGCTTTGTTGAAGATAATCAACAATATCCGTTCTTACATGAGGAATCACGCTATCTGATGTTATTTTTAACTCATTGAGACTTGATACTAAGCCAACACTCGCTGAAGCAATTAAATTAATATTATTTTTAAACAGCGTTTCTGAATAAGCTTGTAACCTTAAGTCACCCAAGAAAAATCCATCTGGACCTCCAATTTGACTTCTAATAGCAGGAGTTAAACCCCAAAAAAACTTTGGATAATATGAAACTGGTTGATATTCATGACTAATTGTTTCATTTGACTTCGCGGCACTCAATTTAATATCTCTCATTGCTAAAGTATATAAATTATCATTTTTGTGTCTTTCAAAACTGTCTCTATCAACTTCTGCTTTTAATAAAGGCATGCCTGCATTTACATTTATTAGCTCAAACTCTGAAATATTTTCTGGAGCTAATTGATTAAGGATATCCGTAACACGCCCTAAGCCTCTTATGTGACTAACAAATTTAGATTGAGTGTAACTTATAGACAATTTTTCTTCGGAGGCCTCAGCAGTCTGTAGGTAAATTTCATTATCTCGCAGCTTATTTAATGATGACCTATATAAATAGATTTTTTTTCTACTATTAACATCTTTGACGGTGTCACTATATTCAACATTTACAATAGGATCATTCTTCTTGACAAAACTTTTTGATCCAAAATCTGCAAAAAGTGCAAATCCGAAGTTTAAGGTATTACCTTTAGTGTAAGAAAGCTTTAATTGAAAATGCTTATTTAAAGGGTAAACAAAACCATAATTTATTTTGGAATTTGGCTGTTTAACAGGTTCAAAAGCAAAAGGAAAAGAACTTCTTCCGAATGGAAAGCCTTCTTTTTTATAATCTGTCCCATCATATTCAATCTTAAACCTAGCGCCATTTGCATTTGGGATACTCATCTCAATGCCACCAAAAAGTCCTGCAGGACCACTAAATAGCTTATCGAAAGAAACTTCACCACCCTGAGTATCAGATAAAACTTCATTTCTTGACTCAAATGAATTATTTATATATTCAAAAGGATTTTTAATTTGATTACCGGATAATGTTCCCCAGCCCATGCCTAAAGTCACGTCAAAATTGTTATATCTTTTGCTAAGTGTTATGTATTCAGATGAAAATGTTGCTGTACCAGCAATATCTCTAGCTCCAGCTGCTATTTGAGGCAAATAATAAGATTCCTCTAAGAGCCTTACCTTTACGTCAAAACCTTTATCTTTATATGATTGACTACCACTGAAATCTGGATTATCACTATATAAGGCATTGTTTATATCTGTATAAAAATAAGATGCCTCCAACCATGAGAATGGATATGCAACAATTGAACCATTTATGTAAGGATCGTTGTGTGACCAAGAAAGTGCTAACGTACCCTCTTTATGAAATCTTGCATTTGGCATTTGAATTAGACCTAATGAGCCGTAATTGCTGTATGAGGGAATATCCACATTTGGATATACATAATCGTATATTGAACCAAAAGAATGATAAGACTGTAAGAAAATAATTAATAGTATTAATTTTTTCAACAATCTCATATAAAGATTAAAAAAATTTCTTTTTACCGCTTAATCGTTAGTAATACTGTTAAGTGATGCTAAGGAAATTGCTAAACTGCTTAATATTGGTGCAACTGCTGTTCCAAGCGAAATACCACTTAGCTTGCCAATATCCCTTTGAGCATAAATTATGGTGCCTGGATAAATTGTAACCTTGGATAAATTGAACAGATTTTTTCTAGATGTATTATAAATGTGCGTTCTACCGTCAGGATCAATCACCAAGATTTCTCTAAAACTTGAATCCCTAATTCCTCCAGCCATTTTTATATATTCATTTGGAGATAGTCTAGAATCATAAGAAAAATTTGATGGATTTTTGAAATCTCCAAAAAGGTAAACCACTTTCTGAATTTTAGGAATTGATATTCGATCTCCATCCATAAGTTCTACGTCAAGTGAAGGATCCTGCTTCAGAGAATTGAGGTTAAAATTAGAAATTATTCTACCTTCATAATACCTAGCTCTAATCTCCTCAGCTAATAAAGTCAGAACAGAGCCATTAATTCCCGCATTAGACTTACCTATATTAGAAATAATGTAATTAATTGTGTCCGAATAGTTCAGTTGAGCATATATCTTTTCTTTTTCAAGAGCCTCTTCTCTGAATAGAGCTGACCCGTAAATATAAGCACCCTCTTTATAGCCACCTGCTCTTTTGATTAGATCTGATAATTTTTCGTTTTCAGAAATTACGTATTCTCCAGGCATATTAACGAAACCTTCAACCAAAACTTTTTTTACAGCTCTAATTTCATTTTTGTAACTTGGGACCTGAATAGAGTCTCTTGGTTGTAGAATAAATGAGTTAAGGTTGTTTATTGGAACTTCTAAAACTGTTGATTGATCAAGTGATACTCTATTGACAAATACTGAAGAGAAGCCAGAGAAATATTCTGAAAAACCAGAGGCATAACCTATGAGATCTTCCGCAGTTTCACCTGGAAGCACTTCATATCTTGCTGAGTTATTTATACCCCCAGAGATGGGGACTTGAAAGAAGGTTGGAAATATAAAAATAGTATCTCCAGTTCTAATAGTATTTTTTATATTATATTGTCCATTAACCAAAAGATCATATAAGTCCAATACCTCAACTAATTTGCCTTGACGTCTATGCTCAATTCGCCTGTATGAACCATTATTTGCAACGCCTCCAGCAACATCAATTGCTGATAAAATTGAAGATCCTCCAGACAGCGTATATATACCCGGACTATTTACCTGCCCTAGAATAAGAACTTGCACATCTCTTAATGATGCAAGACTTACAAATACATCTGCACCGATACTTCCTTTTGCGACATATTCTTTTATAGCATTTTCGGCCTCTGACAAAGTCTTACCTAGAACATTGACCTTTCCTATGCTTTCAATTGAAATGTTTCCATCTCTCAGGACCATGGGATTAATACTAGCCTCAATCTTTCCAGTAATAAGAATTTCAAATACATCTCCAACATCAATAACATAATCACTAGAAAAATTCGGAACATTAACAGGCATAAATGAAGATTGTAGAGTTCTAAAAAAATTTTCACCGAATCTTGGTAAAATATCATCATCTTCCTCGCTTACTCCATCTAACTTTAATTCAAGCGCGGCAATTTCATCTTTAAGTCTCTCTAAAATAACTTTATTTTTTTCAATACTGGTTTCTGATCTAAAAAGTTTTTCTAATTGGCCCTGCTTGTCGAGCTTATTTTGAGTTTCCACCTGATCTCTTATTGAAGGATTAAGTCCTTTCAAAAAATCGTCGTCTAATTCGGTTAAATTGATTTCCTGAGACAACAAGGGAAAGCTAAGATTTAGAAGAAAAATCGGAACTATAAAAATAGGTAATGAACTTATATTTTTCATATGAAATTGAATATTTTTTTGTTGATAATTATATAAGATTTATTATATATAAAGTAATAATTTTATAATTCCCTAAATAGATCTCTTGAAAATACTTTAGAGGAGACATCACTTAATTCTTCCGTGTCTCGGTTTGCTAAAATAATATCAACTTTCTCTTTAAACTTCGATAAGGATTTTTCAAATTTATATTCATAAACTCCAATATCTTTTATATTTGGTTCATAAACTATTAAAGTGATATTCTGAGATATTAGTTTTTTAATAATGTCATGAACAGCTGCATCTCTTGTATTGTCTGAGTCTTTCTTCATGCCTAGACCATATATTCCAACTACTTTTGGTTTCATGTCAATAATTTGATTGGCTATAAATTCTTTTCTTATTTCATTTGCAGAAATTACAGCTCTTATTAGTATTTGCGGGACATTTTCATAATTTGCTAAAAGTTGTTTTGTATCCTTTGGAAGACAATATCCGCCATAACCAAATGATGGATTATTGTAAAAATTACCAATTCTTGGATCCAAGCATACTCCTTTAATAATGCTCTCCGTATCTAATTTTTTAGATAAGCTATAACTATCAAGTTCATTAAAAAATGCTACTCTGAGTGCAAGATAAGTATTCGAAAAAAGCTTTATAGCCTCTGCTTCCGATGAATCCATAAATAATAGCTGTGCATCGTTTTGCGCTAATTTAAGCATAATTCGGCCGAATTTCTTAGCTAAAGTATTTTTACCGCCAATAATGATTCTTGAAGGAGTTAAATTATCTTGCATGGCTGACCCTTCTCTAAGAAACTCAGGTGAAAAAATAATATTTGATGTGTTGTATTTTTTTTGCATTTTTTTTGTAAATCCAACCGGAACAGTAGATTTGATAACGATTAGTCCTTGCATAGAATTTGCGAGAATATTTTTGATTGATAGTTCAACAGAATCTGTATCAAATGAACTCTTTTGTTCGTCGTAGTTAGTTGGAGTGGCTATTATGTAAATATCCCTATTGGTTGATGCGATTTCAAAATTATTAGTAGCTAAAAGTTTTATGTCAGGCTTATCCAAAGCCTTTTCAATCATAATCTCCCGAAAAGGAGCTTTTCTATTATTTAAGGCATCTATTTTCTCTCGATCAATATCAAACACAATTACATCGTATTTTTCAAACAGAACTGCAGCTAAAGACATTCCTACATAACCAGCTCCAAGAATTGTAATTTTGAGGCTCATATTATAAATCTCACTATTTTTTTAGCATGAGTTCTAAACAGTTTAAATATTGATCAATAACAACTTTTTCATCATATTCATCAATCACAATTTTTCTTCCTCTTTTTCCCATCAATTGCAAATCTAAATAATCTAGATTCATCATTTTTTCCATAGTCCGTCTAAGTGAGTTGGCATTTCTTGGAATGCATAGGAATCCATTGATTGAATCTTTTATAATGTTATTACATCCAGGAACATCAGAGCAAATAACTGGTAAACCCATAGCATTAGCTTCTAATATACTCCTGGACAATCCCTCTCTGTATGAAGGGAGCACTAAACAGTCTGCCATTTTAAGAAAATCTTCTATACTGTCTGTCATCTCAAAAAATTCTACACCAGGAAGTGAAGACCACTCCTTTATATTTTTCTTTATAGAAATATTTTCTTTGCCAGAAATACCAACTACTAATAATCTTGCCTGAATATTTGTGTTATTAATTTTTTTTATGGACTCAATTAATTCATAAATTCCTTTTTCTACCAATAATCTGCCAGCATATATAAATTTGAATGTCTTATCGTCTGATTGCTTTTTATGAAGGTATTCGATATTGAATCTAGCAGTATTTACTCCAGAGCCGGGTATATACTCAGTAATATTCCTTTTTATCGAACTATTTTTTAAAATTATATTTAAGTCATCTTCATTTTGATAAAAAATTTTATCTGAAAAAGAAAGTATAAATTTATAAAATCTTTGAATGTATTTGTAAACTATCCTCTTATTAATAAAAACTTCACCAAGGCCAGAGATATTATTTATTACTTTTATAGATTGAAAGTATGCACAAATGGTCCCATAAATATTATTTTTAATAGTAAAGTTGAATAAAATATCAGGTTTATATGAGCTAATAGATGAGTAAATTCTTAGAATTGTTTTAAGTTCAGAATATAGATTTAAACCTCTAGAACCGATATTGACCTCGCGCCACGAACATCCAAGCTCAATTAATCTATCAGTATATTCATCTCTTGGAGATATGCAGCATACATTATGTCCATCTTTGAGCATAGCTTCTATTGTTCCTTTTCTAAAATTATATAAATACCATGAAGTATTTGCTGATAGAGCAATTGAATAGTTCAAAATGTTATGCCTGCTATTGTATTCACCCATAAATAACTTCTATAAGGTAGCCATGAAATAGAATTTGAAGCATAAAATAGCCACACAAACTGAACTAAAGCATAAAAAATAATTATTGAATATCTAACCATGGTGTTAAATGACTTAGTCTGAAAAATAGCATCTGCAATATAAGTAAAGATAACAATCTGAAGAGGCAACATATATAACGCAATCCTATCTAAGGCAGATGAACTAGGGAAAACTGGAAAGACCACCAACATAAAAATAGACAATACTGAAATCCAAAACCACAGCCTACCTTCTCTCTCTGGAAGATTTATCTTTTTTCTAAATAAAAAGTATATTATCGCAGGCAAGCCATTCATAGAAAGTCGAATTAAAGCTCCCTGAGATTGTAAATCTTGATTAATGTAACCCTCTAAATAAAACTCTATGGATGCTTCAATGAAAATAAAATAACTAAAGACACCAACAGCAAATAAATAAGCTATTACAGCCCATCGGTTTTTTGTTGCAGCAAGACCTGCAATAGGCAAAAGTAAGATAGCTGACTTATGGGCAAGAATAGCCAACATGATCAATAAAGTGAAAAATAATATTTTTTGACGAGATAATGCAATTAATGCAAAAAATGCTATTCCGAGTGCCATGGATTGTCTTGTATAGCCCATAGATACTACGATTATTAAATAAGGTACTGCTACAAGAAGGCCTAGCCAGGGTCTCGGTAAATTTTGGCAAAAAATAACTAGTCCACTTGAAAAGATAAAAGCACAAATTAAATTGACTGTCTGAAGACCTAGGCCAAGCTGTGCTGAAAGCCAATTTAGGAAATTGTATAAGGGATCGTCTCTCAAACTTAAAAGCATCTCACTAAATTGAAGACCAACCTGCTCATTGTACATTGTGTCATAACTTAGCCAATCTCCTCCGACACCAAATCTTAGCCCAATCATTATGGTCAGAAAGATCATCCACAGGAACAAACCTAGATTGAATTTTATTGGATAAGATCCAGTTCTGGGATTTAAAGACCTTTTATCTTCGTATAATGCAAATAAAGCAGGAATTAAAAATAGAATCCAATAATAAATCATTTGAATTTACTGGACCTCTAACCAAGCTTGAAACATCAAAATATTCCAAATTTTATGAGTATGATCAAAATCTCCACTCAAATGTTCATACCAAGCTTTACGAATTGGTTGATAATTAAATATTCCCTCTTCCTCTAATTTATTCTCAGAAATTAATTCTTCAGCCCAATTTCTGAGAGGTCCACGTAACCAATCACCTACTGGAATGCCAAAACCTGATTTAGGCCTATCAATTAAATTATTTGGTATATATTCATTAAGTATTTTTCTCAAAACAATTTTTCCAGTATTGTTTTCTATCTTCGTTTCAATTGGAAGCCTCCAGGCTAACTCAACCAATTCATGATCAAGAAAAGGTGCTCTTGTCTCCAAACTTACAGCCATGGAAGCACGATCAACTTTACATAAAATGTCATCAGGAAGATAGCTTATTGAATCCCAATACATCATCTTTGAAGCTTGATCTTCTAAAGAAGTTTCGTTGAGATTATCAACATTAAAATTATAGTCTCCTCTAATTAATTCGGAGGGGTTGTTCCATTGGGATACTAAACTAGTATATAACTCATCCTCATTAGTAACCTCCTTCAATCTTTGTGCCATCTTGTTAACTTTATCTGGAAAATTGTCTATTCCAGATGATGCAGGTGCAAATTTATTAAACTGGTTTCCAATATGAGATAAAGTCGAGATGGGAATTTTATTAAGAGTTGTCCCGAAAATTTTTCTTAATGATGGAGACATCCATGAAATTTTATTCCATATTCTTGAAGACCAAAAGTAACGATTATAGCCTCCAAAAATTTCATCTCCACCATCTCCTGAAATTGCAACAGTAACTTTTTGTCTGGCTTGCTTACAAACCAAATAAGTTGGTATTTGAGAAGAGTCTGCGAATGGCTCATCATAAAAATGAGGAAGATTAGGTATTACATCAAGTGCTTCCCTGGCGGTAACGGTAAACTCGGAGTGATCAGTTCCAATATAATCTGCAACTTTCTTTGCGTAGGGAGACTCGTCAAAATCTAATTCCTCAAATCCAATTGTGAATGTTTTGATCGGTATATTTGATTGCTCTTGCATAAGTGATGCAATTAAGGATGAATCAATGCCCCCACTCAAAAATGCTCCAAGCGGAACATCTGAAATCATTTGTCTGCCAACAGATTTTTTCAAGGCATCTCTTACCAACTGAGATGCTTCTAATGGATCAGAAATTTGATTTGAGCTATTTGTTTCTGCAACATGCTTAAAATCCCAGTATTTTGTTTTAACTATATCTTTTGAAAATATAGTCTCTGGATCTAATTCTAAAAATGAGCCTGGTTCTAATTTGTATATATCTTGATATATAGAGAGAGGAGCAGGCACATAACTCAATTTTAAAAAATGAGCTAGAGATTCTCTGGAAATTTGGTTATTAAAATTTGGAAATTGTTTTAACGCACTTAGCTGAGAGCCAAAAACAAATCCGTGATCCGTCCAACCATAGTATAGAGGTTTTTCTCCCATTCTATCTCTAGCAAGATAAAGCTTAGAATATTTCTTATCCCAGACCGATATTGCGAACATACCAACAAAAAGAGTCAACGCTTTATGAATACCAAATAATTCTATTATCTCTAAAATAGTCTCTGTATCTGAATGACCTCTCCAGGGGAAGTCCCTAGGTAAATATTCTCTCAAATCTTCATGATTATAAACTTCTCCGTTATAACAAATTACATACCTATTAGAATTTGAAGCCATTGGCTGATGACCTCCACTTGATAAATCTAATATTGATAATCGTCTATGAGAAAAAGCTAAATTTTTAGAATCATTAACCCATGTTCCATAATCATCAGGTCCTCGCGATTGAATTACTGATGCCATCGAGCCAGAAATACTTTTAAGTTCATCGAGGGATATGCTCTTACTTAAAATAAATCCTGCTATGCCGCACATAATAAATACCTATAATCTGAAATTAATTAAAATGCTTCAAATCCGAAAGTTGATTAAATGAAACTAAATCTAAATCTGTTGCTATATTTAAACCTTCTATTTTTGCATCAGATTTTACCAATTCAGATATGATATACAAAAAACCATGTTCGCCAGATAACTTACTATATTTTTTGTCTGAATGAGAATTTAAAATTTTAAAAACAAGATTTTTGTTAAAAATAAAAAGGCCTATTTCTCGCTCTCCATATTTCGGTGTAAAGTTTGATTCTTTTGTCTCAATTATCTCTATAACATTACCTCTTTTGTCTCTTGATACAAAAGTATATGGATAGTCTGCTGTTTTTGTAGGAAAAGTAAAATCATTAAAATTTTTAAAATGACTCTCAATCATTATCTTGAGAGTTTTTTCTTGGACAAATGGAATATCTCCCCAAATTAAAATTACGTTGTCAGCATTAGAATATGAAGGAGAATCAACAAACTTTAAAACCGCATCTCCCATTCCTTTTGGTTCCTGCTGAATAATAAGATGAGCATCCATTTTATAATCTTTAAGCGTTGAACTTATTTCGTCATGTCCATCAGGGCTAACAATTATCGTTGGATGAGAATCATATAATGAAAGGAGCTTCATCTGATGAATAAGAATTGGCAGACCTTCAACTTTATATAATGTTTTGGGATACGAAAGACCTGTTCTACTTCCCTGTCCCGCTGCTGCTATCAAAGCAGTTGTATTACTTATCAAGGTCATGCCCTATCTTATTAGAGATGCCATTATATATAGCTTTATAAAAATATCTTGCATTGAAACCAACCAGAAGAGAAATAAAGTCTTTAAAGCCATTTCTAGCAAACACTCTTAATAAAATAGCAATTAAAATTATTAAGTGTCTTATATAGGGATAATTGAAGTATTTTTTATTAAGGATAATTGAGTTTTTAATATAATAATATATTTTTGGCAGACTAAAACTTCTTTTGGTTACATCAGGGTGATAGTGCAATGCGTCCAAAACAGTTAAAACTTGTCCATATTTTCTTAACCTAAAAAAATAATCGACCTCATCACCCATAAGAAAAAAATTAGAGTTTACATTACCTATTTTTTTTATTGCATTAACTGATATTAGAGCCCCATTAAACAAATGTGCAAAAGAATATGTATTATTCGGACATTTATTCTTAAGGCTTTGTAATGTGTAAAATTTTCTTGGAAAACCAAATATAACTGGAAGCATTTCTTTGTTTAGAACCGGGAATGGAAAAACAAAAGAGGTGGGATTAATTTCATTTACAACTACAGATGACACGCAAGCAAGATCACTCGAAAAATTTTTTTTCAATTGACGTAAAGCATTCTTGTCTGGATAACCATCATCATCCATTAACCAACATGCATCAAAATTTTTTTTCAGAGCATAGTCAATTCCTAACTTCCAACCTCCTGCTGAACCTACATTTGGCTGAGTAATATAATTAATATTCCTTTCTTCTAGCATTTTAACTGTATCATCAGTGCTTCCATTATTTATCACTATAATTTCGTTTGGTTTATCACTTTGAGATTCAAGGTAATCAATACATCTATTAAGAAGATCTTTTCTATTGTATGTAACTATTACAGCTAATATATTCATGAAATAAGATCTAATAATTGTTTCCAAGAAGTTTGATTAATATCAACGTAGTCAATTTTTGCAGCTAATGCCGCCTCGAATCCAGGTCTTGCATCCTCGAAAATAATAGCTTCTTTGGCATTCATACCAGTTAACTTCAAGGCTAGATTAAATCCATCAGGATACGGTTTTGTTTTCTCGAGATCTTCAGCACAAATAATAGGATCAAAAAATTTAAGGTAGTTTAATTTTTTAAGAGCTCTTAATACATTGTCTTTTGAACCGGAAGAAACAATACAAAGCTTAAATATTTTATATGTATGATTTAAGAATTGGATTAAATTTTGACATGGTTGAAGTGTCGAGTCGATAAGAATGCTAGCATGTCGTTGTTTAGTTTTTATTAATTCATCTATTGTTTCCTTTTGTAACTCAAGATTATTTAATTTGAGTATTTTTTTCATAGCAAATTTTGTTGACATCCCTGCCAAGTCAGAATATCGATAATTTAAATCAAAATTTTGTAATGTGAGCTTAAATGCTTTCTCATGAATTGGAGATGTATTGACCAGAGTTCCATCAAAATCAAATATCAACAACTTTTTTTGATTTAAGTTATAACTATGAATGTCCATAGAGAAAGATAGAATTTATTTTATGATTGATTTGTATAAATATTAATTATATCGTCCAGAAGAATTTTGCCATCATGCTTACCCCTTTCAGAGCTTGATTCGTATGTTTTTATTACATGTTTTACGTCAATTTTTTGCAGTTCTTCATTGTCAATTTCAACATAAGTGTCATCGATATTTTTGCTCTTATTTACAAAATTATAATTAAAGAAATCATTGTAGGAATAATTCCTACCATCTGACAATTTAAGATACTTAAATGCTCCCTTAATATAATCAGAAGCTTTATACATTGGAGTCTCATAATCAGCGCCTATGTTGGTTACAAAAAACTTTAGTGCTTTAGTATTATCAGCTATTGATTTTGCAAGGCCAACGGTTAAATAAGTTGGATAAAGAGATGAATGCTGAGTCCCAGCTGAATAAATAATTATATCTGCTTGCTCTATTGCCATCTTTGCTCTAGATGATATACCAACATAACAATGGTGATTTTCAAGATAAAATTTCTTTTGCTCATCATTTAACTTAGAGAATATTTCTGAGTCCAATAATTCATCTAAAAGATATATTCTGTCAATTCTTACATTTGATCTTAACTCAACTATTTCAGCTTCACTGAAAAGCATTTCCCCATTTTCTCTTTGTGCAACTAGTTTTTTATTCTCAATGCTAGTGGGGATTACCTCACCCCGCAAATTAAAAAGCTTATCAATTGCTCTCGCCGCCATGTCTATGTTTCTATTAAATTTTAGAAATGCGCCAGCATAAATACAATTCATAATAGAGCAATCTTTAAAATTAAATTTATTGCCTTGCATTGATTCAATTATTTCAATACCGGAAAGAAAATGCTTAAGGTAAGATTTAAGTTCGTTATCAACTTTACTTGAAATTGACCTTAGCTTTGTATGATCAGCATCTTTGTTTTGTATAAAGCTTTTTATTTGATTTACGGCATCATCATAAGTTATGTTGTCTGGAAATCTATACTGAAAAAGAAACAAACAACTATCATAATTATCATTTTTTTGAAGCATGAGCTCTTGAACCTTTCTTATATCTGAAGGTCCTAACATTCCAAAAAATTTTCTTATCTCTCCAGTGGACTTGCCATCATCATATGCATTTACGATGGAGGTTACGCGTGAGGAAGTATGATCAAGTAACTCAGGTATTAAAGGTCCTGCGCCTCTTCCGCCATTTAATACAACAAAATTAATCATGGAATTTAATTACTTACTATAATTTAGAGTATACATTTTTATATTGAGACAAGGCATAGGTAAGTCCAAAAATTTTTTCTGCTCTTTGCCGTAAATGTCTCCCAGCCAATTTTTTAATTTCATTTTGATTTTCTGCTAACATCTGCATTTGCTTTTCGTTAACGTACTTAATGGTTTTCCCTCCTCCGATAAACTCAAGTTGTTTCTCTAAATCTCCAATACCTGAGTTTGATATCACAGGCACTCCAGCTGCTAGACACTCAGCGACCTTAGTGGGTGAAGAAGCAATTCTTGCATATGTAGAGGTAATAAAACAAATTAATACATCTATGGAATGAATAAGTTTGGGCATTTCATCCCTAGTCGCAGATTTAATAATTACTCTGCTTTGATATTCGGGAGAGAGCTTATTTTTAATTATTTTTTTTGCATTTAAGATATCGCGAGTAATTATCAGAGCATATAGGGGGTTTCCACAATTAATATTATTTTTAGACCAAATAGAAAACAATTTTAAAAAATCATCAATCATATACATTGAACCAAATGAACCGAGATAGCTTATAACAAATGCATTATTTGGAATTGACAATCTTTTCCTTGAAACTAACATATTTTCACTAGTTTGAAGGGTGAAGTGATTAAAGTCGGCACAGCAAGGAATAATTGTTATTTTTTTTGAATCAATATCAGCTACTTTTATTAGCTCATCCTTTACCATTTCAGTCAGTATTACTATTTGGTCTGCTGCCTTTAAAATTTTCTTTTCTTGGGCTTTAAAATATAAATACTGCCTTTTGTCAAAGATATTTGCTAAATTCCAGCTACCTTTATCAACTCTTTCATCAGCCCAAAGTCCCCTAAAATCAAAAATAAATTTTTTAAAAAATATTTTCTTTATAAAGTAGGCTGGTTTTGCAGCAACATGCCCTCTTGCATGAACAACATCGATTGATTGAGTAAATACAAAATATATAAGATAAATATACATCTTTACTAAATCATAGATTTTGCCAAGAAATCCAAGATTCGCAGAAAAAATTAGGGGTTTCCACCTAATATTTTTTGATATAAGTGCATCTGATAATTTTTTGATTGAATCCTTAGAGTTTGATTTTTTTTCAAAACTAATAATATCCACCGATTCTACAAATTCTGAGATGCCCCTTACATATGGCAAAATCTGACTTGGCCCAAGTGGATCTAATAAGCCGTCATAAGTTAAGTATATAACTTTCATGAAGCAAACTTCTCAATCTAAGTCATGTCATGAAACAAAGTGCTAGATTTTTTTAGCTCCTGATATGTTCCTTGATCGATGATACTTCCTTTTTCAAAAAGAAAAATATTTTTACATTTTTTAACTGTGGATAGTCTATGAGCTATCATTATTATTGTTTTGGTTTCAGATAAAGCATTAATAGTCTCCATGATTTGAGATTCTGATATTGTATCAAGATTGCTAGTGGCTTCATCAAAGACAATGATTTCAGGATTATTATAGAGGGCCCGCGCAATACCTATTCGTTGAAGTTGGCCTCCTGAAAGCATAGCCCCTCTCTCTCCAACTAAGGTATCTGCTCCGGATGGCAAAGACTTAATTAACTCATCTAGCTGTGCCATATTAATTGCTATATTCAATTGATCTTGATTGATTTCATGATCGTCAATCCCAAAAGCAATATTATTTTTAATCGATGAGTCAATGAGATATATATTTTGAGACACATAGCCAATTTTTTGCTGCCAAGACTGAAGATTTTTGTTGTTTAGCTCGATGCCATCAATCTTGATTGATCCACTACTTGGAAATAACAAGCCTACAAGCAAATTAACTGCGGTTGACTTTCCTGAACCAGACGCACCAACAATACCAA
>MDTG01031967.1_pt1 | contig 15251 bp, 28 predicted proteins | sample 811421 | NCBI WGS metagenome assembly MDTG01 (sample SAMN05326645, study PRJNA326480) | marine metagenome | isolation source: seawater | place: Pacific Ocean: South East | collected 2011
AGCCGGAACAAACTGCTTACCTTGCAGGTGTCTTTGCCGGTTACATGGTAGCCGCACCTTACTCCGTATCACTTGGTGAAGCAAGACACTACGGACAGAAGAAGAACAAGACTCCTTTGCATTGGACTACACTACACGCTTTGTACTATGGTAAATGGCATGACCGTGACGCTTACCTACTTAAGAAGAGTGGCAACCTTACCACAGACAGGCAAGCCTTCTACTCTACCGTCGAGCAAGTTCCTATCACCCTTGACTCTTACATCGGTGGGCTAACATGGTTAAAGAAAGTCTACGACACAGGTTGGAGTGGTGGTTATGGTGGTACTAAGTATGCTACTGCTACTAACAAAGCACTACTCGTTGCTAAGGCTATCAAGCAGATGCAAGAGAACCCTAACAAAGAGAACATGTCTAACTTGTGCGGTCTTACCAATGACTGTGAGAACATCGTACACAACAATGGCTTCTTCCTTGACAAGTTCATACAGAAGTTAGCCTTCGACATGGGTACTGACATCGGTGCTATCACAGCAAACACTATGCGTGAGCGTAAGAACAACATCTTCAACATCTTCTATGCCGCTAAGGATGCATGGGAGAAGCGTGGTAAAACCTTCAACAACCTACATGACTTCACAGCAGTTACTAACTACGCCAACAACAGGCTTGGTCACTCCTTTGAGTACATGGCAAAGCATCCTATGTTCCTTGACGATGACCTTCCGGTAGTGTACCATCAACTAACGGAGGACTTCTCTAAGTGGCATCACGGTAAGTACGGTGACAGTTCAGCATCATACTTCATCCCTTGCGGTCACACCAAGTGCGACATCTGTAAGTCTCACACACAGCACATGATAGGTCAGCAAACACAGACTGTCCTTGCGCCACCTGTACCGGACAAAGACCTTGATATGTCGTTACCAAATGACACTCCACCTACACCATCTAGTGTTCCTTTGATAGACTCACTCACCTTTACCTTCAAGAACATGGCTAAGGAAAACATCTACAACGATACTACTTACACATTAGCATCAGCCTTCTTGAAGAAACACTTTGACATACCACAATGGGTTACTGACAAACTAAACAAATACTACTCCGCATGGCTCGCTGAAATGCCAACAGAAAACACAGGTGAGTTCCTAAAGATAAATCAATGGGTTGGTGAAACAGACTTGAAGCAACTAGAGAAGGATGTGTATGAACTGTGCAACTCTAAAGGAGTGGAGTTATATGACCACATCTTTGAGCCTCTTTTGTTCTACCGTATAGTGTTGCAGAAGTATCCGGTAAGTCCACTAGGCATGCACAGTGTATGGGATAAAAAGATGGTTGAAAACATAGACTCGATGTACATACTTACCTGTGTTATGCTAGGCGACATAATAATGACCGAGAGTCTTGACTTACCTTCACACTTAAGTAATGTAGGAGATGATGAGTAATGGGAAAGAGAAAGAATAGACAAAAGAAACAAGCGAAGAAAAAGGAGATGAAAAGAATGAAACAAGAAAAGAAAAACACAGGCACATGGGTAAGCAAACAGTCTTGCCACACAGGACACAACCTTATCTTCAAGACCCCCGATGGTGTTGAAGTATGGGCGGGTGGTCGTAACCGTAATGGTGGTTGGCACTTAATGAACCCACTACCGCAGTTAGCGATAGCACCAAGCGAGACTCTAGGTATGAACTTACTTAGTTCCAAGACAGAAGTACCGGAGGGTTGGTCATGTGAGCAACATCTTACTAACAGTACTCCGCCTCACTTTGTATCTTTAGATTGGCCGGACTTCTCCATACCTAAAGTCAGCAAGTACTTTTGGTATGCACTACTCGATGACATCAAAGAGTTTGACATCAAAGTTATATCCACACAGTGTGCAGGTGGTCATGGTCGTACCGGAGTTCAGTTAGCCATACTTGCTCACTACCTAATACCAACCGAGCAACACACATGGAAAGATGCAGGTGAGTTAGTTCAGTGGGTGCGTGACCAACACTGTACTCATGCGGTAGAAGCCAAGAGCCAACAGCAATACATCGCTGATGTATGCGAGATACCTTTCGGTGAGAACAAAATCCATGAACCATCATGGGGCGGTGGCTATGGTGGTTACAATGGTTGGTCTACTGTGTACGACCCACCTAACTACAAGGTTGGTGGTAAGGGAAAAGGAACCTCTACTTTTGACTTAGACATGGAGTACGACGACTTGATAGATGCTTTCCATGAAGATGTGGTTGATGGTACAAAGCACTGCCCTGCGTGTCATGAGTACCTACCACTTAGTGAGTTCGCTGATGGTGAGCCGGAGTGCATACAATGCTTCGCTGACTTGACAGGTGTTGAGTCACACGGTGGTAAGTTTGAATGTGGTGCATGCAAACAGTTCTTCAAAGTTACAGACATCACTCGCATTAACCCACAGTTCGGTGACCTTGAGTGTAGGAACTGTGACAAGACTATAGGGGTGAGTGAATGAGTAAGTTGGTTGCAGAAGTCGAACGGTTGCGAATAGAAGTCGAACGGTTGCGAAGATTGCGTGATGAGATTACTAAGTTAATACGCATAGATGAAATAAACAGCGAATGTATACACTGCGGTAAAGTCATGGATGTTCCCGAAGGACAAGTTTGGTCGGATGGTTGTTGGGAATGTTACCTTGAGCAAAACCCCGATGAGAGGTGAGGAAGAATGAATACTGATAATAGAAAATGCTTCACCTGCGGATGGGTTGGAGACTACGGTGAGTTCATGCTCATTAATGAAGGGTATGAATGCTTAAAGTGCAGTAACAAAAACAGAACAGACTACGAGAACAGAAAGTGGGGAGGCGAGGAAGAATGAATACAGATATAGTACACAGAATGATAAGAACCTTCGTTGGTTATGGTGCGCCTGTAATGGATGATGGGGTAGGTGCTAACAAAGCAGACTTCCCTTTCTTCGATAGGATAGCACACAAGGATACGATGGAGAAGCATGAGTTACTTGAGGCGGCTGAACGCTTCCACAAGTATAGGAACACACAGTTACCAAGCATACTTGCAGACACAGGACTACTTGATGGTCATGCGGATGTAAGTTCTTTCTTACTTGAGATGAAGAAGGTTGGTGAAGAAGCCAAGCGTAAGCATGAGATACTCCAAGAGTTACACTCCATACAAAGAAAGAAGGAGGCAAGCACCATGAGTTTACTTAACACTAAACTTAGAGGTAGGGAGGATGTCTTTGATGAGTTCGTTGTCAATGCTGTTATGCTTTCACATGGTTTAGAATGGAGTGAAGCGAAAGAGTTTATCCATGATTATGTAAACAGTTGGACTCCACCTGCTTCACTTACTATCAGTGTTAAACTTGTAGATGATGTGTGGAAGAACAAGTGGGGCAAGGAGTTCAAGACTAAGCGTATCGCTCTTACCTATGCGTACAACAATGAGTTCAACCAAGTACTCAAGCAAGCCTTACAGTTTCCAAGAGTTAAGTTCGATGGCTCAAGAAAGAAGTGGACACTCAATGATGATAAGGATACTCTTGATACTGCTGTGCGTGTGCTTGAGGAAGCCGGAGGTTTCTTTGATGAGTCACTTGCTCATCTAAGAGGTGAACATACTTTCACACCTAAACAAGTGGTGAAGAAAGTTACTAACTACACAGCCACACTCAAAGGTACTACCATAGAAATGAAGTGGCCTTACATCGCTGACCCCGATGTGCGTATGCAAGTCATGGCTCAAGTCAAAGCAACAGAAGGTCGTAAGTATAATCCCGATAGCAAGTCATGGTCAGTCAGTATCTATCAAGCACCTGCTTTGATAGACAGACTAAAGAAACAAGACTTACCCGAAGCGAAGTTACTTGTTGATGCTCTTGAGACTATACCACAGATACACACAGCGATGGAAGAGAGAGCCAAGCGTATCGCCATCAGTGGTGCATCAGTACTAGATGATGGAGAGGTAGTATCACAGATGCGTGAAGAGTTAGCCAAGCACTTCCCCGAAGGGCATGAGTTGTTCCCGTTCCAATATGTCGGTGTGAGGTTTGCACAGTTAGCAGAAGGTCGTGCCTTGATAGGTGATGACATGGGTGTGGGTAAGACTATCCAAGCCATCGCTTACACTGCTCTCAATCAAGACAAGTTACCTGCTCTTGTAGTATGTCCTTCCAATGTGAAGTACAATTGGCAGAACGAGTTTAATGCATGGCTACCTAACTTATCAGTCAGCGTAGTAGAAGGAAGAAGCAAAGGTATCATACAAGATACTGATGTAGTTATCTGTAACTATGACATCATGAGTGGGCGTAAGGATAGTTTACTTGACAAAGAGTTCAACATAGTTATCTGTGATGAGTCACACTATATCAAGAACAGTAAAGCACAGCGCACTCAAGCCACACTTGAAGTTGCTATGAATGCTAAGTCTATCCTGTGCTTGAGTGGTACTGCCATCACTAACAGACCTAACGAGTTCTATACTACACTCAACTTGCTTAGACCTGCGGAGTTCTCTAACTCTCATCAGTATGGTATCCAATACTGTGCAGGTTTCCATACAGGGTGGGGTTGGGATATGTCCGGTGCGAGTAACACTGATGAGTTACATGAGCGCACAAGAGACTTCTGTATCCGTAGACTCAAGAAGGAAGTACTTGATGAACTACCCGATAAGATAAGAACTATCCACACAGTCAAGCCAAGTAAGAAACATCTTACTAACTACAATGCTCTACATCAGTCATGGATACAAGAGTATGAGTATCACTTGATGAGTGGTAGTACACCAAAGGGTTTCGTCTTGAACATGCTAACAGACTTACGGCATGAGTGTGGTAAAATCAAAATCGAGTCGGCTGTTGAATGGCTGACTGAATACCGAGAGATAACAGGCAAGCCTGTAGTAGTCTTTGCTCACCATCAAGATGTACTCAAAGGGATATGGGATGCACTTGGTAACGACAAACAGCAGTGGCGATGTGGTGTTATCACAGGTCAAGTATCAGCAAATGATAGACAGATAAGAGTCGAAGCGTTCCAAGCAGGTAAGTTAGATGTGTTGTTGTGTTCTACCGTAGCGGCCAAGGAAGGTATCACACTAACTGCGGCTGACACTGTTCTCTTTGTTGAGAGAGAGTGGACTCCGGCATGGGAGGAACAAGCAGAAGATAGAGTCAATCGTATAGGACAGGACAGTAGTAGCGTACACGCAGTGTACCTATCAGTAGCCGGAACTATAGATGAGAAGTTCAACGCAGTGGTCGAAGCAAAGCGTGAGGTTATCAAGTCCATCCTTGATGGTGGCGACTTGGATGACCGCAAGGGTATAGCCACTATGCTCTTGAAACAAATGGTTGAGGATGGCGACCTACCCCAAAGTTTCATCCAAAAGAAAAAGGAAGTGAAAGTATGAGATTAGTATTAGGACAGAACAAATGGATAGATGTAGAATACATAGGTGGTAACATCTACCAAGTAAGAGAGGAACACAACTGTAGGATAGAGGTAGTCGTAGGTGACTTGATACGACAGACCAACAGGGGTTGGGAAGTATTCAATGCACCTAACATGAATGCACCTAAGTTCGTGATACCTACAAGAGCCAAGTTAGAAAACGATGAAGAAGAATAAATAATATATAAACCAATAAAGAAATGAGAGATGAGAAAGATGAGTGATAATGTATTACAAGTAAGAATAAATGCCGGAGAAGGAGTGTTGCACATACAGGGTAAAGGTGAGGTGACGGCTAACCGTGATTACGGTTATGCTGAAAAGTTTACTGTACCTATGGAGATGACTGAATGGTTAAACTTCCGTGATGCTACACACAACTCGTTTGCTTCCAATGAGAAGTACTACATTCGTGGTGTGACTCTAACGAAGTATGAGGATTGCGTAGCCTTAAAGATAAAAGATGACGAAGGAAGTTTTGTGTTACACTTGAACGCAGGTTCAGTTAAGTGTTCGGAACTGATTGACTTCGCACTACAAAATGATTTACTACAAGTAACCGATGAACCATACAAAGGAGGCGAGGAAGAGTGAGTGAAGAAGATAAACCTAAAGAGGACACACGGAAGAATCCATTTACAAGAGGTGACTAATATGAGTGTTAATACTAAAGACAACTACATCAGTTATGAGATACCAAAGGGCGCAACTGATTATCATAAAGACCATGACAACCACAAGTACTACTGTATAGATGATGACAGATATGAAGATAATGACATCTACGAACAAGAACACTACGACTTTGAAACACTTGGAGATTACTTAGAGTACATCAAGTTCTTCAACAATTCATTCACAGATGTAGAGCCTCTTCTTGAGAAGGCAATACTGTGGGCTAATGGTGATGAGAGTATTGTTACAGAAAGAATGAATCACATGAAGCGACTCATGGAAAGGCGACAATGGAGGCTTAAGTATGAATGATGAATTTGTAATGGTATCATTTTGGATAAGAGATGGTGAAAGAGAACATGGCTACGACACTATCCTAACAAAAGAGCAAGCCGAGTGGTCGGATGAAAAATTGATACAATATTGTATTGATGAAGAGGCTCACTCGAATGATTGTGTGTGGGGTAGAAAAGGTACATATTGGGTTTATGGTATGGAGGCACTTGCCGCAGTTGAACATAAACTACCGATGAGTCGTGAAACAAAAGAACTGTTTAACAGTTACAGGATATGGTGATGAAGAATGAATGATACATACAAGGCTGATAACATTATAAGTTCCCTCACAATACTACAACATGACTTAGAAGGTTATGTAAAACTTATGTGGCCGCAGAAGTTACATGATTACATCAAAGTAAAAGAGGATGCGCTAAAGTTATTGAAGAATGTTTCACAGTTACAGAATCATCTACACACAGGTTGGATGGGATATGTTCAAGATATGTTTGAAAACAAACAAATGGATTCTTTCTTTTGGGTGAACACTTACAGTTATCTTGCGGGTATGTTTGATGTACCTATGTCTTGGATAGCATGTTTAAAGATACAACCCGTCTTTGACCACATGGGTTCTTTTTGGAAAGTACACAAGACAGACTTCTTTGATGATGATGGTAATGTTCCCGACATCGTGTATGCGGCATGGCTTGATGGTGTGAGTGATGGAGTGTTTGCTGATGAACCATTCTTATACACACGCAAAGATAAGAACATAGCGATGACTGATATGGCTAATGACTTCTTGAATGAGATAGTCAAGTCAATGGAGTATGACTCGCCCGAAGATTTCCTAAAGCAGTTCTCACATGAGTATGATATGTACATCCCTAAATGATGATAGTCGTTATTTAGGTGACACTCATAGGTGAATCCATGTCGCCTATGGAACTCGCCATGCAAGAGATTCGGGCGAGGCAACAGGCGGGAGAGCAAGGTCAATTCTTAGGCGGTAGCACAGGCGCAAGGCTATTCGATGTACCGCAAGGTCGTTTCGTATCTAAGCGTGGTAACAGCCCTGCTCATATTCGTAATGAGTATGAGATGAATCGTTTACTAAATCTGTTAGGCGTAGGCGTTCCGCAAGCGCACTTTGATGATGACCACATGATAACCGAGTATCAGCAAGGTCGCCATATTCAACCAATAAGAGATAGAGCGCATACTGCGAGAGATATTGTTCCGCATGCGATGATTGCTAATTGGGATATGTTAGGTTTGGATAATGACAATGCCATAGTGTTACCCGACGGTAGTATATCTTATGTTGATGTTGGAGGTGCAGGTGCTTTTAGAGCGCAAGGCGCACCCAAAGGTTTAGCGTTTGGCTCTACCGTAGGAGAACTCGATACTTTAAGACTGAAAAATCCTAATGAGTTAGGTCACATAACTGAACAAGACATAGGTAGGTCATACGATACATACGGGGGCGAGGATGCTATGCGTAATGCCATTGACCAAGCAGTTCAAAATCCTAACACGGCTAATATATTACAGCAAAGAGTGGGCGACATAGCGAGAAGAGTTGCTTAAAATTAACACTGAAATAAATAATATATAAACCAAGAAAGAAATGTTGGTTGATGAAAACTAAAATTGGTGTGATTGACACAGATAAATACGAACCGACAGAAATTGATACGATATTACATTATACAAGGGCGCATTCACCCGATGAATGGCGTTGGCCTAAATACAGCAATTCGTTGAATGAACTTAGCGAAGATGACAGACTGTTGATTGAATACGCACCAAGACTACGAGCAGAAGTCATACGGTTGCGTGAAGAAGTCAAATACGAGTTTGATAAAGCGTTGGATTTTATATTGTCGGAAGTTAAACGAATGCGTGAACTCGCAAAGCATCAAGGATATACTAATGCAGAATCTCAGCCTAAACTTACGAAGTTGAAGTATGAATGGTTAAATGAATTGAAGGAGATGATTGAATGATTGACATAGATAAAAATTTAGAGTTATTTTACGAAAGAGAAGAAAATAAAGAGGACACATACATAGGTGCAATTAGCAAACATGAATGCGTAGTTGATGGATGGTTTGTAATAGAACTGCTTGAGGAAGTCAAACGGTTGCGTAAAGCATTGAAAGATGCAGAAGATGTTATCCAATACGCTCTTGAAATGTCAAGTGATGACGATTCAACAAGAGTGTTTGAGGATTACTTAGAGGTGATTGAATGACTGACACAGACAAATACAAGTTAGTTAATGGAACAAGTTATGACAAGAGAACTGATGATGAAGTCATTAGAATCTTAGAACGCTGTCGCATGAATAACATAAGGGTGGTCTTAGATTATGGCGATACTAAAACAGGTAATTCTTGGAATGAAAGATACGATATTACAGGTAGGGTCGGTAGGTCAAGCGGTCAAATAAAAATCCCTATCCTTCTTCACAACAAAAGAAGTCATTGGGGTGGGGCTATACTTACTCATTGTATAATTGGTATTAAAAGAAGTAAAGGCAAAGATACACTTTACAGATGGAAGGAGATGATTGAATGATTGATGAGAACGAAGAATATGTGGTAATAAAATTACATTTTAAGAACGGTGAGATTGAAGAATATGATAGGATGCTTTGGCTGAAAGAAAATGCTTACAAGTATGGGGATGACATGGATAAAAACCATGCTCACATAATAAATGAGCAATACTATTTGGCTGAAAATAATGAACTCGAAGAAGAAGATTGGGAAGCCATGTATGGTTCCATGGGTGCGTCTTGGTTTTCCGTTGAATGGGGTAATGGATATGCAAGCGTCGTAAGCATAGAACCAATCAGTGCTAAAGAAGCAAAGGTATTGGATAAGTGGGGATGGTAAAATGAATGAAGAAGATGGTAAAATGAATGAAGAAGATGGTAAAATGAATGAAGAAGATGGTAAAATGAATGAAGAAATAAACGAATGCTACAATTGTGGTAGTAAATATAAGGGTCTTGACCTTTGCCCTACTTGTGATATGTGTTACAGATGTGGCGACCACAATTACTGTAATGATTAGGTGATAGAATGATTGACACAGACAAATACGAAGAACACATGGATTGGTACGAGGATGGGCATTGTCCTAAATGTGATGAGACATGGAACATTGATTCCCACGCATGGCATTGTCCTACTTGTGATACAAAATTGATTGAGAGGGTGATTAAATGATTGACACAGACAAATACGAAGGGCACACACCTCCGCCGTGGGACACTTTAGTGTGTTCCACCACCGGAAAGAAATGGGTAATTGATGGGTCGGAAGATTCAGCATGGAAGAGTATCGCCTTAGTTGATGGAGTAGGTGAAAATGATGTGGGTTGGAAGAACATGACACTTATGGCAGACGCACCACTTCTCCTTGAGGAAGTCAAACGGTTGCGTGAAGCGATTGACAATATCGCTAAAGGTATGGATGAAGATTGGCGACATTGGCGAAACGAATTAGAGAAGGTGATTGAATGCCAATGAGTGACCACCAAGACAGCGAATCATACATGGGTGTAAGAGATGAGAAAGACATACTCATTATGCTCGACAAGGCAGAACGCAAACAGAACATGCACTTCACGAAGATGCAGATAGGTAAGAAGCAAGAGCGTATCTATCACATGAGAAATTACAAGGCACTTGAGGGTGTAGTCAAAGCCCTGCGATGGACATTGGGTGATAAACACATAGACCATCCATTAGAATAAAATTGACACTGAAAGAAATGATATATAAACCAAATAAGAAATGAGAGATGAGAAATATGCAATATAGTAAACATAGAACAGCGAAAACATGGCACGAATTAGGACTGATGGGTGATACCCTTTCATACACTGACGAAGAGATACTGACATCCCAAGCGTTAGGGTATGTGAAAAAAAGAGTAGGCAAGGCTAACCCAATGGACATAGCGGTACTGTACAGTATCGTTGATAGGGGTGAGGGTGTAGAGGTCACGGCTAAAGATTTAGTCAATGACTATACAAGACTTGCTTCATTGTTTGAATCGGGTAAAATAGTAAGAGGTAAATTAAATACCAACCATGTAGAATGTAGTGGTGTCCATTTTGAACGAAAGTTTAACGCTTATGGAAATCAAAGAAGGTTGTGGTATGCAGGTTACATAATAGGAGTACTTGATGAAAATGAAATTGACTACCGTGATTATCTTGATGTGTTGTGCGGATGGGAAGTTGAAGGTTATTACGATAACAGTAGCGAAGCACAATTATTAAGAGTAAAAGAATTTAAAGAATTTTGCTTGAAAGTTGATGGAGTCAAAGAATTTTGGTTCGATGATGATGAGATATACAAAGGTACTCAACAATATACTTGTAGATACGGTGAAATATCTTGGCATGGATTATGCAAGAAAGATGAAACAGAATATTGTTCACGCCACAATTTAGGTAATTCAACAAGGAATGCTTGGGTGATGTACCCGGATTTATCAGTCTTGGATGAGTCTAACATACCTATAGGCTACACTTCCGACAGTCTTGACCTTCACTATGTGAAAGAAGGTCTAATAGAATACAATAAGATTTTTGCTCGCACTTACATTAAACATGCTAATGATAAGACGGTGCTTAGACAAATCAATAAGGCTGTCAATCGTATGAAGAAGCGTAGTGTAGTGCGCCAAACAACAGAAGGTAGAGGTCGTAAGTTCAAGTGGTGGGATAGTGCGTGGCAAAATGTTCAAGATAAAAGAACAAAAATCATGGCATCTAATGCTAAAAAGCGTAAGTTAGGTGACGAGGTAAATGGTTGGGTGTATTCAAAAGGGGATGTAGAAAAATCATTCGGTATGGAAATCGTGTCTTATGTTTGGAAACCAATAGAAGAATTGTACACTTATGACATTATTGGGTATGGAGTTAAATTCCTAAATGAACAAGATGCTATTGATTATTGTTCCGCAGTAAATAATGCCATGCGACCAAACAATCCTCAAGCATGTGTGCATAGAACAGTCAAGAACGGGGAACTAACATTCGATAGCCCTACCATTGGTTACAACTCTAATGATGTAACATTAGAATTTATATTAAAACCCGATGTTGAAGTTGAATCTATGCCTACTCCACAACAATGTTTAGTGAACATACAAGTCAAAGGCAATAAGTGGACAGAAATGTATCGGGATAAATTTACATGTAGGCCGTTTCGTTATGGCAGTGATGCATTAAACATAACAAAGGAGGTATCAGCATGATTTGGCAAGAAATACAAACAGAATTAGAGGGTGCTTATGCAAGAGGTTATGCTCTTGCTAAACACTTAGGTTGCACTGACCACATGGATAGACACATTCTCAAAGGTGAAGCGTATTATACATGGGATAATAGCGTAGACGACTATGGTAATGACGATGGTGATTTTAACGAGTATCGTGTCCTTACAGATGAAGAAGCAGATGAGTTAGCATACGAGTATATCATGGACTCACTTTGGGCTTTCACTTCATCATTCCTCGCAGGTGAAACAGGAATAGATGAAGATGTTTTTATCGCTTTAGCCAACAATGGTAAGTGTGAAGGTAATAATGATGCGATTGCTTCATTGATTAAATCATCTTGTGGTTATCAAGAGTTTGTTGATTCAGCCGTTAGTGCTGATGGGCGAGGACATTACATCAATAGGTATGATGGTAATGAATATGAAGTCAAGGTTGGAAGAAAGACATTTTACATATACAGGGTGGACTAAGATGAGCAAGACAGTTATACGCAACAGGATTACTAAGTTACTAAAAGTAAGACCTAATTTATACACAGGACAAATCTACGATATAGTACACGGTAATGTCAAGATACCGGAGGTAGACTTCAAACCCCTACGAGTAGGTGTAACGAGGAATGAATTAAGCACAGTGCTTGGTCGTTACTATCGCAAAGTCAAGTATGATAACAAGCACAAGCAAAGCAGATGGGCGTTAAGAGAGGCGGTGAAGAAAGAATGACATGGTGTAGAAACATGAACAACGAATGGATAAACAAATATAGAGAAAAGAGAAAAGGTGAAAGAATGAAAAATAAATTAAGAGATAAAATAAAACAGGATATGATAGACTTGCAGAACAGGTTAGACAAACTAAACTTTTGGGAAGAGTCCGGCTACGCAGACAAACCATGTGTAGAGCATGAGTGGACATTGATACACCATCAAGCGTTGGCTACACCTACCGTTGCAGACAATGAAATGGAATTGAGGTACTTGTGTAAAGTGTGTGGGCTTACAACAAAGAGGGTATTCAAAATAGATAATGAAACGCTGTTCGACGAATGGGCGGAGTATCGTGAAGGAGGCGAGGAAGAATGAATATTAAGAATTACCATGATTTGTTAAAATGGTTTAGCGAGATTGCTGATTGGGAGAAAAAAGCAGTCATGCAATTTTTGAGAGAAATAATGGAGAGAGAAGAATGAACAAATCAATCAAAGTAAGTAATGGCTCACTTACTATGTGTGGCCTAAGTGACTTCCGTGATACACTACAACCGAATCACACGATAGTTACACTGTGTCGCTACCCACCTAAGTTCATAGACTCGGACAAACATGAACGACACCACTATTACTTTAGGGCTAAAAATAGTACACCGGAAGTTTGGGCGCATGCCGTAGACTTAGTAATTGACTTACTCGACACAGGTAAAGATGTACTCTTGCACTGCGTACATGGTAGGGATAGGACAGGCGGAGTAGCGTATGTTGTACTACGCTTACTCGCTAACCTTGACGACCAAGAAGTAAGAGCAAAGATGGTTGAACTAAGACCATCTATGGCTATACCGTGGAGTGACATACTACCGAAGAACAAAGACTTGTACAACAGTATTGCGAATGAAGTAATACACAATATGATTCACGAAAATAAAAAATAAAAACAACACTGAAAGAAATGATATATAAACCAAGAAAGAAATGAGAGATGAAAAGGAGAGATAAAAAATGCAGATAACAGATAAAATGTATGAAACGATGATGTACATGATAGGCTACGGTTGCTTGGAAAAAAACTTCAATGATGCCGTAGACTCATGTGACCATGACTCGCTACTTGAATTAGCAAGTATATGTGAGAACAGGTGGATGAGTAAGGGAACACTTACTGACCCACTAAGAAAAAGAATTGAAAGATATAACAAGGAGGAATAAGAATGATAGATATAAAATTGAAAATAGACGGAGAAATGAACATGGAGATTGATGTAGAAGATATACTACACACGGATTTAATGTCTGTAGTTGAACAATACATTAGAGATAACATAGAAGAAGTAATGCAATACATAACAGTGGAGGAATAAGAATGCACAATATAGCACAAACACAAACAGGAGAATGGATGACAGCATGGGCGGGGGCAACTCCGTGGCACAAGTTAGGAACACAAGCAGATGGATTGATGACCACGCATGATGCGTTAATCAAGGCCAACTTGAATTGGGTGGTTACCAAAGAGCCATTGTACTATGAGGACAATGATGAGATGGATGTACTGCCCGGTACATACGGTGTGTTCCGCACTGAAAGCGGCAAGAAGATTCCATTGACAAAGAACGGACAAACAGTTGGTAAGGTATGGAAAGCACTACAGAATGTAGAAGCGTTTTCATTCCTTGACGAATTGACAGGTGACCACAAGCCGAAGGTTGAGGTATGTGGTGCGTTAGGAGAAGGACAGACAGTTTGGATTTTAGCGAGACTACCTACAAGTATCGTGTTCGATAATGTAGATACAGTCCACAAGTATTTGTTGATAACCAATACACACGATGGCACAGGCTCGGTACGAATACTACCGACACCTATCCGTGTGGTATGTTTCAACACTTTGTCAATGGCGTTAGGTCGAGGTAAAGGACAAGGGTATGCAATCCGACACTCTAGTAAGATGCACGAAAGAATAGAGGAAGTTAAGAAAGCACTACAGTCTGTAGAAGAGGACTTCTCACAATGGGCTAATGATGTAGAGCGAATGTTAAGTACGAAAATTAATCTTGAAACTACGCAAGAATACTTCATTGATGTCATGGACTTGAAGCGTGATGAAGATGGTGAACTTGCGACAAGAGGTAAGAACATTATTGCTTCCACCAACAAACTACTACTGTCACCTACTAACAACATCGGTAACATGAGTGGTACAGTATGGGCGGCTTACAATGCAATCACAGAAGCGATTGACCACAGCCTCACTCAACTGCGTAATGGTGAAACAAGTATCAAGCGTACACAGTCAGCCATGTTCGGCCCACTTGCACGAAGAAAGGTTATTGCATGGAACAAAGCGATGGAGTTGTTAGCGTGAAATTAACACTGAAAGAACTTAACGAGATTGTGACTGATGCACAGATGGAAGCGGAAGAAATCATGCGTAACAAGATAGTGAAGTATATCAACAAAGGTTACACGACCAACGGGATACTGTTCATGCTTGGTCAGTTCAATCTTGTTACAGGTCGCAAACATGAGAGTGAGGTTAAGATAGATGGTTACAAGGATGGTGAATCTATCCTTCAAGTTATAAAAATGTCCGAAGCGACATCTAAGGTATTACATTCAACACAATCGGGGGATGAAGAATGAGTATGAGTGATTACAACATAGAATACATGCTTGGCTATCTTGACCATGCACAGATAGTAGATGGTGTTATTGACGGCGAGGTTGTTGTTGAAGAGATGAAATATCACATTGAAAGAATGCAAGACAGGTGGGGTTCTTACGAGGGTGTCCTTGATTTCTTACGATTGTA
>MDTG01190025.1_pt1 | contig 15251 bp, 12 predicted proteins | sample 811421 | NCBI WGS metagenome assembly MDTG01 (sample SAMN05326645, study PRJNA326480) | marine metagenome | isolation source: seawater | place: Pacific Ocean: South East | collected 2011
CATCATGAAAATGTATGCCTGCAACGCAACAATTAAAATGTGAAATAACGCCCAAGATAAATTCAAGATCAATCCAGGCAAAAACCATAAAGTTTGGGAAAAAGACATTGCAAATTGGCCAAACATAATGGCAATCAGAATAAAGATCATTTCTCCTGCAAATAAATTTCCGTAAAGTCTTAAAGCCAATGCAACGTGTTTAGAGACATAGCTTATAAATTCTAAAGGCCCGAGTGGCACTATAAAAAGCTCTTTTAAGAAGCCTCCCGCCCCATGTGTTTTGACGCTGTAATAAGTGACGAGAATCATCACTACGATTGCGAGAGCAAGTGGAGCATTCAAATCGGCTGTTGGCAAAATTTTAAAATAATTAAATCCGCCTCCAAAATGTCCAAAGAAACTGGCCATTTCGACTGGTAACAAATCCATAAGATTCCAAGAAATGATCCAGAGGCAGCTTGCAAAAGCAAGGGGGCCAACTATTTTAGATGTGCCGTGATATCCAGAATTAACCGCGCTCGCAATGAACTCATGAACAAATTCAGCAAAGTTCTGTAATTTACTAGGTACTCCTTTCGTTGCTGCTCTGTTAACCAGGCCAAAGAACCCAAAGACAACTGCGCCTAATAAAATTGACATAAGAATTGTGTCCAAATGAAATGACCAAAAGCCCATTTCCGATACTTTGCAAACTGAGTCTAGGCCTTTGAAGAATTCCTGCTGATGGTTAGCGAAACCCCAAGAGGAGGTTTTTTCGCACCAGCCAAAAGTCAGGTTAACTAAATGATGACCTATGTAATCTGAGGTTTCTAATAAATTTTGTGCGTTCTCTTTAGCCATGATTTTTTGGGCTATGCATTATAGTGATTCCCCCACACAATTCTCAAGGCTTAGATGTAATTTATTTGCCGTTATTCCTTTTTAAAGGGCTTTATAATTTGTTCGAGCTGGTCTAGATCTTTGTAAGAAAAAGAGATTTTTCCGCTGCCATTCTTTTTGTGAGAAATTATTACTTGAGAATTAACCGTGTCGCTGAGAGAGTTTTCAAGGGCTAGAATGTTTGGGTCTTTTGAAGAGCTTCGTGCTCTTCCTGTTTTTTTGTTTAGGTATGAGCTTGCTAATTTTTCTGCTTGCCTTACGGAAAGGCCGGAAGAAATTATTTTTTTTCCTATTTGTTCTTGGATAGCCGGAGGAAGGGGCAATAAAGCTCTGGCATGCCCCATAGTCAGCTTGCCGTCAAAAAGCTTTTTTTGAATAGGCTTTGAAAGCTGTAAAAGCCTTAGTGAGTTTGCAATAGCAGATCTTGATTTACCTAATGCTTCTCCCATTGATTGTTGGGTAAGTCCAAATTCTTTTTGAAGCCTCAAAATGCCTTCTGCTTCTTCAAGTGGGTTCAAATCTTCTCTTTGTAAATTCTCTATCAAGCCCACTGTCAAAGCCGATTCCTCGGAATCTTCTCTCACCAGAATAGGAACGGTACTCAGGCCAGCCAGTTTTGATGCCCTTAGCCTTCTTTCTCCTGCGACCAATTCATAGCCCTTGGAGAGCTTTCTAACGATTAAAGGCTGAATTACGCCTTGGGTTCTAATTGAGTCAGATAGTTCTTTAATGCTTTCCGGAGGAATGTTTTTTCTTGCTTGAAACCTGCTCGGCTTGATGCTGCTTATTTCAGCCTGAGTAATACCGAGATTTGGTCTGCTGCTTGGCTCTACTTTTTTAGCGGCCAAAGATTCATCGGAAACAACAAAAGCTCGCGTGCCTCTATTATTTTTCTTTTCTTGTTCGGGTGACAAAAAAGCCGATAGGCCTCTTTTCTTTTTCTCAGGCGACATTTTTATCCTCAAACTTCATTATTATTTCGCCAGCAAGCGCAAAGTAAGCCAAAGTTCCTTTGGCATCTGGATCAATATACATAATTGGCTTTCCCTCCGAAGGCGCCTCTGCGAGAAGGTCACATCTAGGGATTATGGTACTGAATACTTGCTGGGAAAGAGACTGTTCTAATTTTTCAGATATCTCTCTAGCTCTTTCTTTTTCTTGATCAAACATAGTTCTCAGTATTCCGTCTATTTTTAATTTGCTGCCCGTGGCCTCGTTTATTTCAATTATAGTTCTTTGCATTGCAGCCAATCCCTCAATAGAAAAGTGCTCACATTGCAGCGGGATGATTATTTTATCTGCTGCTCTCAAGGCGCTTACAGACAACATGCCTAGTGATGGTGGGCTATCTATTAAGCAGTAATCATATTTGTGCGCCAAAGAATTTAACTTTGCTTTTAAAATTGAAGTTGGGTCTACAACCCTTGCCATTTCTAGTTCTGCGGATATGAGATCTGGACTGCCTGGGATTACATCGAACTTAAAATCAGGTTTTCTCTGAACCAAACTTTCCAAGGAAGCGTTGTCGAGCAACACATCGGTGATGGTAGTTTCTTCGTATGTCTTTTTTCCGCCGAGACCAGTGGTCAAATTGGCTTGTGAGTCGATGTCCAATAAAAGAATCTTTCTTCCTGCGGCTGCCAAACTTGCAGCCAGATTTAAAGTTGTAGTGGTTTTGCCTACGCCCCCTTTTTGGTTTGCTACAACAAGAATTTTCACAATTCTACTATAGCAGTTTAAGACATCTGAATTTCTATGAAACCTCTTTTTTTTTCTAGAATTTTAGACGCTTCTGATTCTTTATATTTGATATCAAAGCCAGGTACATAGGGAGTTTCTTTTTCGGAAACCATTATAATTATTTTATGCTTCTTTGAAATTTTGTTTGCTAGGCTTTTTAATAGATCAGACGGTTCTTTGAATGCTCTGCAGACAATATTCGTCTCATTTATTTGATTTATTTGCTCTACTCTTAGGTTTTTAACAGAAACCAAATTCAGCCCAAGCTCATTTTTTACATGTATTAAAAAGGATGTTTTTTTTCTATTTGAATCTACCAAGGTTACTTCTCTCTTAGGGTCTATTATGCCCAAACAAATTCCTGGAAAACCTGATCCAGTGCCTAGGTCTATTACCGAGCCCTGCTTTAAGCGTTTTTGCAAGACTGCGCAGTCTAAAAAGTGCCCTGCTAGATCTTTCTTCTTCAGATTTCTGGATACTAAGTTTCGTGTTTTGTTCCATTTTATAATCTGATTTATAAAACTATCTGCCTGGCTGATTTGTGTTTCAGTTAGGTTAAGGCTTGATTCGGCTACCAGCTCTTTAAGGTCCAATTTTTTTTGTAAGCGAGTTTTGTTCTTTTTTGATATGAACCAATAATAAAGAAATTGCAGCAGGGGTTATCCCAGGAATTCTTTGAGCATGCGCTATTGTTTTGGGCAAAACCTTTTCCAGCTTTTGCTTTGCCTCATTAGACAGTCCGGTTATGTCTGAAAAAACGATTTCCTTTGGAATTTTTGCGTTTTCATATTTCTTTATTTTTTTTATTTCTTTTTTTTGTCTTTCTATATAGCCTGCGTATTTCCTTGTTGTCTCAATGTCTAAAAGCACTCCTTTTTCTGGAAGCGGCTTTTCTAATAGTTTGTAAATATCTTCTAGCTTTGCCTCTGGCCTTTTCAAAATAGAAAGTACAGGTTGTTTTGATTTGTTTTTTCCGCCAAACAAAGAAGGATCGATTTTTATTTTTTCTAGCGCTTGGGTTTCTGCCTCTATCATGTCCATTTTTTTTTGGAAAACTTCCCATCTTTCTTTGCTTATAATTCCCATTGAGTAGGCATAAGGCGTCATTCTTTGATCGGCATTATCTTCTCTGAGAAGTAGCCTGTGTTCTGCTCTGCTTGTGAACATCATGTAAGGTTCTTTTGTTCCCAAAGTTATTAAATCGTCTACCAAAACTCCGATATAACTATTGGCTCTCGACTCTATCCAGGGATCTTTATCGTCTAAACTAAGCGCTGCATTAATCCCTGCCACCAATCCTTGGGCCGCTGCCTCTTCATAGCCTGTGGTGCCATTTATTTGCCCAGCAAAGTAAAGATTTTCAATACTCTTTGTCTCAAGTGTTTGAGAAAGATTTCTCGGATCAAAAAAATCGTATTCTACTGCATATCCAAATTGCGTGATTTTGGCTTTTTCAAAGCCTAAAATGCTTCTAACCATTTTTTTTTGAATATCTTTTGGCATGCTTGTTGATATGCCATTTGGATAAACTTCATCTGAAGATAATCCTTCGGGCTCAATAAATATCTGATGAGATTCTTTATCAGCAAATCTATGAATCTTATCTTCTATTGATGGGCAATATCTGGGTCCCACTCCATCAATTCTTCCTGAAAACATAGGGGATCTATCGAGCCCAGATTTTATAATGTCATGAGTTTTTAAGTTTGTTCGCGTGATGAAGCAATTCATTTGTGTCGGGTGCATATCAGACGAACCAATAAAAGACATACATGGTCTTGGTGAATCTCCAGGTTGAACCTCAAGAGATGAAAAATCTATCGATGAAGCAAGTATTCTAGGAGGAGTACCTGTCTTTAATCTTGCATCGCCAAGGTTTAAGGACCTCAAACAGTTTGCAAGTATCTTTGATGACTTCGATCTCTTTCTCCCACCATCTACCTCCTCTTCTCCAGTAAACAGTTTCCCATTTAGAAAAGTTCCTGCTGTTAAAATTATCTTACTTGCACTTATGGTTTCGCCGCTTTTAAGTTTTACTCCGGTTGCCTTACCATTTTTAACTTCTATATCAATTACCTCTTCAGATATAGATGTTAGTAAGTGCTCACTATCAATTATAGTCTTGACAGCCTTTTTATATAGAAGTCTATCTGACTGGGACCTGGTAGCTCTGACCGCTGGGCCTTTAGAAGCATTTAAAACTTTAAAATGAATACCAGCTCTATCCGCACAGATGCCCATGAGCCCACCCATAGCATCTATTTCTCTAACAAGATGACTCTTACCTAAGCCCCCAATTGCAGGATTACATGACATTTGCCCTATTGCTAAAACATCGTGAGTGACAAGCAAGACCTTCTTTTTTAACCTAGAAGCAGCGAAAGCAGCTTCACATCCTGCATGACCTCCCCCTATTACTATGATATCCACATTCATTAATAAATATTATATAAATTATTTATATTAATTAGTTATTATTGTTGTTGTTATAGGGCGCTTTAATTTCTGTTGATAACTGAATTATAGTCAGCGCCATATACATTAGAGCCAATGATATCTATACAAATAGCCTGTATATATTTTGAGAACTGTACTGTATTTCTTGTGAGTAATTAAACAATTCGAACGTCTTCACAAAACTTCTAACAATTTATACATATTTATCAACAACATTATTTGCCGATACAAAATTTTTTGAATATCTTACCTAACATATCATCAGATGAAATTGGGTCATATATTTTTCCTAGAAGATCATCACTGCTTCTTAAATTTTCAGCTACAAGTTCTAAGTTAGAGCTAATCAAGTTAGGAGAAATTAAAGCTACTTTTTTATAGGCCTGATTTATAAGTCTTAAATGCCTCATATTTACTGACAATAACTCTTCTTGATCGAGTTTTAAAAAATTCTGAGTAAGCGCATCTTTTAGAACCTTCAGATTTTTTTTTGTTTTTGCAGAGATGGCAATGCCACCAATAGGCACATCTCTTTTACCAAGATCAATCTTATTTAAAACAAAGATGTTTCTTTTTCCTTTAATTACAGGCAGTTTGTTAAACTGTACTTCCTTTTCAGCAAGGTAAATTACTATATCAGCGCTCTTCAACGCCTTTTTTGATAACTTAATACCTTCTTCTTCAATTTTATTAGAAGTTTTACGAATACCTGCCGTATCTTTAAAAACAAATCTAATCCCATTTATTAAACAGGAAGATGTCACCACATCTCTAGTAGTTCCCTGTTTTTCGTTAACTATAGATACTTTTTCGCCGATTATCGCATTAATTAAGGTAGATTTTCCAGAATTAGGCGGTCCAATTACAACAACCTTAACATCGCTCGAAATTGAACAACAAGCCTTCATATCTTCGTTGAAGGACCTATAAAAATCTTTAAATTCTTTAATTTTGCTTATAACTTCTTCGATATAAATTTCTACGTCTTCATCCACAAAGTCTATTAATGTTTCTATAAGCACCCTTGTATCTCTAAGCTTTTCTTGAACTTTTGATATTTTAACTTTCAGTCCGCCTTCAAGGCTATTTTGAGCTGCTTTAAGAGAAGCTTTTGAATTAGCATTTATAATTTCTATTACAGCCTCAGACTGATCGAGAGATAATTTATTGTTTAAGTAGGCCCTAAGAGTAAATTCTCCAGGCTGAGCTACCTTTGCTCCTAAGGAAAGACATTTTTCTATTACCTTTTCAACAATTAGTGGGTTTCCATGTGTTGAAATTTCTACTAGATCTTCGCCTGTATAAGAATTTGGAGATTTAAAAATAGTAAGTACACACTTCTCATATAATTCATCATCTAAAGGAAATTTAACTACACATATTTTGTTTTCAAGCTTGTTTTTTGTAATTTTATTAACTATCGAGACGGCTTTATCTCCCGAAAGCCTTATTGTTGAGATAGCACCTCTTCCGGGAGGAGAAGAACAAGCTACTATAGTTTCTTTTCCACTAAGCACTTCTAGGAGAATGCATGAGCATTTGAACTGCAGATACCAAAGAATTTATAAGCCAATACAAAACAAGTCCCGCAGGGAAGAAAGCAAACATTACGCCGAAAATTAAGGGCATGAATTTAAATATCTTAGCCTGCATTGGATCTATACCAGCAGGCTGTGGCTGAAGCATTTGCATAGCCCACATAGCGCCGATATTGAGAATAGGCAGTATAAACAGAGGATCTCTTGAAGATAAATCAGTGATCCAGATTAAGAAAGGAGCATATCTTAGCTCAACAGTCTCAATCAAAACCCAATAAAAGGCAAGAAAAAAGGGCATTTGGAGTAACATTGGCAGACACCCAAGAGCTGGATTAACCTTTTCGTCTTTATAAAGCTTCATCATTGCTTGTGACATCGCTTGACGATCTCCAGAGTGTCTTTCTTGTATGTCTTTAAGCTGCGGCTGTATTTGTCTCATTTTCCCCATTGATTTGTATGAAACATAAGATAAAGGCCACAAAATTATTTTAATTAGCAAAGTAACCAAAACAATGGCCCATCCCCAGTTTCCAACAACGTCGAAGAAAAACTGCATTGCCAAAAACATTGGCTGACCTATCCAGTATAAAAATCCATAATCAACCGCTAAAGGAAGGTTTTGGCTAGCTTTGGATAACTCTGACTGGATTTTTGGACCAAAATAAAGTGAATAACTAAAAGAAGCTTCTTCATAAGGCTGAATTTTTAACGACCTACCAACAATTCCAACTGAAAATTTTTCATTCGTCTTGTTTTTTTTACCTACAAATACATTTATGTTCTTTTGATCAGGAATAATTGCTGTTAGAAAGTAGTGTTCCAAAAAAGCAGTCCAGCCTTTTATAGAATTTTCTTTAAAATCGTTCTCCTCTAAGTCTCCAAGATTCATTTTTTGATAATTATCTGACTCTGTAGAAAACACAGGGCCTAGATATGCAAAGTTTGCTGGATCCCCGAAAAACGCTCCTTCTTTTCCAGGAGGTTTCAGAGAGTTTCTTTCTATCTTAGAATAAGACGAAGAATTAATAACCTCAGAAGACAAGTTTTTGACTATATGTTCAACCTTTATAAAATAATTTTCTGGTTCAAAATATATAATCTTGGTTTCTCTCAAAAAAGAAGACTCTCTTACAAACGTATAGCTATTTTCAACCGAGCTTCTTTTAATATCTTCAATTTTAAAAGAAGAAAAATCTTGGCCTACATTGTCTCCAAACACGAAGCCAGATAATTGTGAATATTCGTTTCTACCACATGCATCAAACATTAATTTATTGCTATTTGAGCCAATTTCATCAGGATAATTTTTTAATTCAGCTTTGTTCAATGATCCATCTTCCAAGCTCATGGAAATTTTCCAATTATTTGAATCTATCTCGTAACCGTCATCTGTAGTGCAAGAGCTTGATATGGAGTTATTAATAATTTCTTGAGGCTCGTTTTGTATACTTTCATCAATATAACCAAAGGCTTCTTTTTGTGAGTAAGTACTTACTTCTGTTTTAGATGATGTATCTATTGAGCCATTAGAAGGTGGATCCCATCTTATTATGAGGAAATAACTCATAATAAATATACATGCTATCAAAAAATATCTTTGAAAATTTTCCATTATTCCTTCTTCTCCGGAACAGGGTCAAAACCTCTTTGGCCCCAAGGATGGCATTTTGCAATCCTTTTAACGCCAAGTTTTATTCCAGAATAAATACCATGATTTGCAATTGCTTCAATCGTATATTGGCTGCAGGTCGGCTGAAAGCGACAATTGGAACCTAACAAGGGACTTAAAGTAACTTGGTAAACTTTAATCAAAAATATAATTATTTTCTTCATTAAATTTCTTTATTAGTCTTAAAAATATAGTCTTTATTTCCCTTCTTAGTTTATCCTTTTTAAAATCCAAGATTCTTTTATTTGAAATTAATATCACAGAAACTTTCGATTCAGAAAAAGCTTCAATTGATAAATTTCTTATTGTTCTCTTTAAATAGTTTCTATGGACAGCAAGTTTAATGTTTTTTTTTGGAAGAATCATACCAAGTTTAAATTCTTTATTGTTGATCAATATAAAAACTCTAAAATGTTCTGAATTTATTTTTTGACTGTGATTTTTAATGACCTCGTCGAAGTCATTACTTCCTTTTAAAGGTTTATATGACAATTCAAACCGTAAGAGATTTTCTGCCCTTGCTTCTTCGGCTTTTTAAAACCTGTCTACCCGAAACATTAGAATTTCTTGATCTGAAACCGTGGGTTCTTTTTCTCTTAAGCTTACTTGGCTGATATGTTCTTTTCATTTTTTTGTTTTAGATTGAGCAAAAAGAATAATATAGATAGTAGTGATAAAAGCAAGAAAAAATAAAAAAGAAAATGTAAAAATAATTAATAATTAACAGGTTATCCACAGATAATTAATAACATATGCTGTGGATAACTTTGTGTATAAGGTATATTATCTTAAAGATCGATATGATGATTAAATCTTGGAAAAAATGTAAAAAAGCTCTTCAAAAAGAGATGTCTTCGGAGGAATTCAACTCCTGGATTAATCCATTAGAGTTTTCAATTAATAAGTCTCCATCCGGCAATAAGGATCTTTTCATTTTGGCACCAAATGCTTTTATTAAGGAGCATGTAAGAGAAAATTACGACAAAATTATCAGAAAACACTTATTAAAAGAAGAATTAGGTGACATTCCGCTTGTTTATGAGCTCATTTCAGTACGTAAACCATTGATAAATAAGGAAAATAAAAATTTAAGTCAATTTTTAAATAAGGAAAACACCTTAAACATTGACTATACCTTTGAGACTTTTGTAGAAGGAAAGTCAAATAATATTGCTTTAGCAGCAGCTAAGCAGGTATCTGAATTAAGAAATACCGCTTATAACCCTTTATTCATATATGGAGGCGTGGGCCTAGGCAAGACACATCTCATGCATGCGGTTGGAAACAGGCTTAAAGAGCAGGATAAATCAAAGAACATTGTCTATGTTCATTCAGAAAGATTCGTTAGTGATATGGTTAAGTGCTTACAGCTCGGTTCAATCAATGATTTTAAAAACTTTTATAGATCTGTAGATGCTCTCTTGATTGATGATATTCAATTTTTTGCTGGCAAAGAACAATCTCAAGAAGAACTTTTTCATACTTTTAATACATTGTTGGAAGGTGGTCAGCAAATGATTTTAACTTGTGACAAATACCCAAAAGAAATTGATGGTTTAGAAGAAAGACTTAAATCAAGACTTGGTTGGGGACTCCCGGTAAGCATTGAGCCTCCAGAATTAGAAACAAGAGTCGCAATTCTTCTGACTAAAGCTTCTGAGATGGAACTAAATCTTTCAGAAGAATCAGCGTTTTACATCGCAGAAAAGATAAGATCAAATGTAAGGGAGCTTGAAGGAGCTTTGAGAAGAGTAGGAGCAAACGCAAAATTTACAAATAGAGAGATTGACGTAAACTTAATAAAAGAGTCATTGAAAGACTTACTCGCTATTCAACAAAGACAAATTAGTATAGAAAATATTCAAAAAACCGTTTCAGACTACTACAATATAAGAGTTTCGGACCTTTTATCTAGCAAAAGAACGCGATCTTTAGCAAGGCCAAGACAAGTTTCTATGTGTTTGTCAAAAGAACTAACTAATCATAGTTTGCCAGAAATTGGCGATTCTTTTGGCGGAAGAGATCATACAACAGTCTTGCACGCTTGTAGAAGAATTGCTGCCTTAAGAGAAGAAGACGCAGACATAGCTGAAGATTACACTAAACTAATAAGGACTTTAACAGCATGAAATTTACCGCAAAAAAAGAAGCTTTGGTCGATAAACTCTCCTTATGCTCATCTATTGCTGAAAAAAGGCAAACAATTCCAATACTTTCTAATGTTTTATTGAAAGCGGAGGATAAAAATTTAACAATTGTTGCAACTGATTTGGAAAGACAGTTATCTCTAGTTGTTTCAGATTGTATTATTTCTAATAAAGGGGAAACAACTGTATCGGCGAGAAAATTATTCGAGCTAATAAGATCAGTGCCAGACGATACAGAATTGAGCTTTGAAGTAGTTGAAAATCAGCTTGAAATATCAGCATTAAGTTTTCAAGCAGATTTGGCTATCTTGCCCGTCCAGGACTTTCCGTTTGTTGATTTGGAGGATCATAACTTTAAAATTTTGCTAAACGGCAATAAGTTTGGAAAAGTTCTAGAGAGCACAAGTTTTGCTATGGCCTCTGCAGATGTTAGATATTATTTAAATGGACTTTTATTCGAGACTGCTCAAAAAAAAATAAATATGGTTGCTACTGACGGTCACAGACTTGCCTGGGGTTCATATTCTCATACTGAGGATCTTGAAGATAGAAAGTTAATCATCCCTAGATCTACAACTCTAGAGTTACAAAGAATTTTAAATATATTTCCAGAAGAATTTTCATTTTCATCAAACAACTCACAACTAAAAATCGAATCTGAAAATTATACTTTTATAAGCAAGTTGATTGAAGGCGCTTATCCTGACTATAAAAAAGTTTTCCCTTCCGGCGAGGAACAATCTCTAGCAACATCTAAGTCTCCTATTTTAACCGCACTATCGAGATCGGCTGTTCTCTCTAATGAAAAATTTAGAGGAGTTAAATTCGAACTAAGTAAAGATAAATTAAAAATTCTTGCTAACAATCCAAATAAAGAAACTGCAGAAGAGGAGTTAGATGTAAATTATTCTGGCCAAGATTTTGAAATAGGTTTTAATATAAATTATGTTCAAGATTCTTTAAATTATCTCCCTGGCGATGAAATTGAATTTATCTTTTTTGGCTCTGAAAATTCTTGCCTTGTTAAAAATGAATCTAATGATGACTTAGTACACGTAATCATGCCGATGAGGTTATGATGAAATGTCTCTATCTAAAGTAAATTTAAATAATTTCAGGTCTTTTAAAAATTCTTCTTTCAATCTTGGAAAAAAGAATTTAATTGTTGGAACAAATGGGGCAGGGAAGTCTTCTCTTTTGGAAGCAATTTTTTTCATTTTTTCTAACAAATCTTTTAGAACGTCCTCCACTAATGCATTGATTAATTTTGAATCAAATTTCTTTAAAGTAGACGCCATAGTTAATGGAAGTAAATATACTTTTTCAAAGGATCTATCTTCTTCATTACAGGCAAAAGAAGGAAATATTGAAAATGATTATTTGCCCTTGGTGCTAAATAATTTTTCTTTAAATCTTTTGGAGGCTCCAAAGGAGAATAGGAGGTCATTCATAGATTATTTATTGTTTCACGTGGAACATGATTACAAAGCAAGTCATTTAAAGTTCAAGAAAGCGCTTGCTCAGAGAAATAGAGCGCTTAAAAAAAGCTCCTCTTACGAGCTTAAATCTTGGACAAAAGTTTTCATTGATCTTTCTCATGAATTAACAAAAAAAAAGCTTCATTTTATAGATTCTTTTTTAAAAAGCTTTCCAGATTTTGTTGGTTCCTTATCCATTCCTGTGAATCTAAAAGATAAGTTCAAAGAGATATCTATTAACTATAATAAAGGCTGGAAAGAAAACCTGCTAGAGGAGCTTAGGCAATGCTTTGTTAAAGATCAAGCAAAAGGTTTTACTTCACTGGGCCCACAAACTTCTGATTTAGGAATAAAAATAAAAAAAAGAGATTCTGGAAATATTCTCTCAAGAGGCGAACAAAAGATATTGATTTTATTGATTTATTTATTTTTTATAAAAGCCTATAACTCCTTAAGACCTAACAAAACTTTACTATTACTCGATGACTTGCCATCTGAGCTAGATAAAAAAAATTTAGACTTAGCATTAGATCTTTTGCAAGAAACTGATTGTCAATTATTTATAACTTCTTTAGAAAACTTAGAAAAATATGAGTTTGATTTTGTAATTGATTTATAATACTTGATGCCAAAAAAAGCACCTAAAAAAGAGGTTTATGACTCTTCGAACATTAAGGTTCTGAAGGGTCTCGAAGCCGTCAAAAAAAGACCAGGAATGTATATTGGAGATACTGATGACGGCACTGGATTACATCACATGATTTTTGAAATCGTAGATAATTCAATTGATGAAGCACTGGCAGGTTTTTGTGATGAAATTAAAGTCGTTATTCATTCCGACGCAAAAGTGAGTGTTAGTGATAACGGTAGAGGCATCCCAGTAGACATCCATAAAGATGAAGGTATTTCTGCAGCTGAAGTAATTATGACAAAGCTACATGCAGGAGGAAAGTTTGATGATAATTCTTACAAAGTTTCTGGCGGACTTCATGGTGTTGGTGTTTCAGTAGTAAATGCTTTATCAGAAACACTTGAGCTGGAAATAAAAAGAGAGGGAAATGTTTACAAGCAATCCTATATGGACGGTGTACCAAAAAACAATATTAAAAAAAGTGGATCTACAAAAGATCAAGGTACGTCTTTAACAATTGTTCCATCTGAATCTACTTTTGGAAAGAACAGGGTATTCGATTATGAAATAGTTCAAAAAAAACTAAGAGAGTTATCTTTTTTAAATTCAGGAGTACAAATAGAACTCATTGACGAGAGATCTTCAAAAAGTAACGTTTTTAAATCTACAGGCGGCTTAGAAGAATTTGTTTCTTATAAAAACAAAAACAAAACTGCCCTAAATAAAATTTTTTCTTTCAGCAAAGAAGCAGGAAAGGGTATTTCTATAGAAATTGCTCTACAGTGGAATGATTCTTATCAGGAAAACATTCAATGTTTCACCAATAACATTCCTCAACGCGACGGAGGAAGTCATTTAGTCGGTTTTAGAACTGCGTTAACTAGAACTTTAAATAATTTCATGGAGAAAGAAGGGTATCTAAAAAATGAAACATCTCCGCCAAGCGGTGAAGATGCTCGTGAGGGTCTAACTGCAATTATTTCAACCAAGCTTCCTGATCCAAAATTTTCATCTCAAACAAAAGATAAGCTGGTTTCTTCTGAGATCAAACCTGTTGTCGAACAAGAAACTTACAAACACCTTTCTGATTATTTATTAGAAAACCCAAATGAGGCAAAAATCATTGTCTCGAAAATATTGGAAGCTTCTAGGGCTAGAGAAGCTGCCAGAAAGGCTAGGGAAATGACGCGCAAACAAGGTAGATTAGATGGATCTGGTTTGCCTGGAAAACTTGCAGATTGTCAGGAAAAGAAACCTGAATTAAGTGAAATCTATCTTGTTGAGGGAGAATCAGCTGGCGGCTCAGCAAAACAAGGTAGAAATAGACAAAATCAGGCAATCTTGCCATTAAAAGGAAAAATTTTGAATGTTGAGAAAGCAAGACTGGACAAAGTATTAAGTAGTCAGGAGATAGTTATCTTAATTACTGCCCTGGGATGTGGAATCAGAGACGAATTTACTTTAGAGAAACTCAGATATCACTCGATAGTTATCATGACAGATGCGGATGTAGATGGCTCTCACATTAGAACTCTTCTTTTAACTTTTTTTTACAGACAAATGCCCGAATTAATAGAAGCCGGCCACATCTTTATTGCTCAGCCTCCTCTTTATAAAGTTAAGAAAGGTAAAAAAGATATTTATCTAAAAGATGAAGAAGCTCTTCAAGAATTTTTGGTAGACAAAGCAGTAGACGAAACAGAGCTATTTGCAAAAGCATCTAAAAAAATAGAACCTGGAAAATTTAAAGAATTGTTAAAACTTTTTAATAGCTTTCAATCTGCTATTTCAAATCCTTCTATTTCTTTAGATCAAGACATCCTCATATCAATGTTAAGTTCAGATGAATTTCCTTCTTCTCCATCTGCTGAAAATGTAAAAAAATGGATAAAAGTTTTTCTTAAAAACATTGAACAAAAAAAAGGGGTTGCGTGGAAAGCTTCAATTGACGAAAAAAATAAACAAGCTATTTTGGTAGAAAGGTCTGAGCACGGCCACTCCTCTTTTTCTATAATTCCTTTTTCTTTTTTCAAATCTAATCAAACAACTCCATACAAGATTATTAAAGCTTACAAAAAGGCACTAAAAGATCTCAAATTAAAAATTAGTTATCTCGTTATTTCTGAAGAAAAAATAAAAATAGATGATTTTCTAAAACCATTCAATAAATTAATGGACTCAACAAGAAAAGGTTTGTCTCTACAGAGATATAAAGGGTTAGGTGAAATGAATCCAGAACAGCTATGGGATACAACTATGAATCCTGTCGGCAGAAGATTGGTTCAAGTAAAGATCGAAGATGCTGACGAAGCCAGCGACTTGTTTGAACAACTCATGGGAGACAATGTCGAAAACAGAAGGGAGTTTATTGAAACTAATGCTTCCTTAATTGGCAATATAGATATTTAAATTAAAAGAGTTCTGAATATTTATTTTCCGTCCAGTCCCTAACCATTCTTGTTGTTTCAGAGGAGTTTTCTGTCGGCAGAATAGGGTCTCCAATGAAAAATATTACAACACCAGGAGTTATAACAAAATCCCCTCCATACCAACACTCTCCGGCATTATGGACTATTGGAATAATTTCACTATTTGTTTGAAAAGCTAATTCTGCGCCCGTTTTCTTGTATATACCGAGGTCTCCTGGTCTCCTTCTGGTGCCTTCGGGATAATAGATTAAAGAAAAACCTGAATCTAATAATTTTTTGCCCA
>MDTG01054463.1_pt1 | contig 15248 bp, 16 predicted proteins | sample 811421 | NCBI WGS metagenome assembly MDTG01 (sample SAMN05326645, study PRJNA326480) | marine metagenome | isolation source: seawater | place: Pacific Ocean: South East | collected 2011
ATCAGATTGATCCACCGACGTAGAATGTTTAATCATTAAAAACTCCTTAAATAAATATGTCTTTTGTGTATTTAAACTTTATTGGCTGCGCAATAATAAAATTCACATCAATTGAAAAAAATGGGGGAACTTAATTTAACCAAAATTCAGTCTTAGTTTTGACAGTATCATTAAATATTTAATAATTATGAAATTAATTAATATAGTATATGTTTTGACTTTGATCTTCTTTCTAGGAGGATGCTCAGCTAGCTATAAACAACTCTCGATTATGGAAGAAAAGAAGCCTATTAATTTTCAAGAACACTTACTTAATGAATATAAAAAAAGAGCTACTTTTGAAGCTGAAAAAATGCATGACTGGAATTCTGCAAAATTATATTCTGAAAAAGCTCTTAAAAGCTTAGAAACCGATAATGTATTTCCTGAAGAACCTTCATATTGGAAACTTCCAAAAAAGAATACTAATGAAATAAGTATTGCTTATAACAATCTTATGACAATTTATGAAGATGCAAAAAATAGAGATCCTTATAATTTAGCTAAAGCAATTTCTTCTTTAGATTGCTGGTCAGAACAACAAGAGGAGAATTGGCAAATATGGGACATAAATAAATGCAAAGAAGATTATTTAAATGCTATGCATAAAATTTATGAAAAAATATCAATAAAGAATGATAATATTTCTTTATCAAATAATAAAGATAATGATTCAAAATACAAATTGAAAGATGATCTCACTATTATTACTAAAAATAAAAATGAAGACTTAATTCAGGTGATATACTTTGATTTTGATAAATTTAACTTATCTAGTGTTAGTAAAAGTAAGATAAAATTTTTTATAAATAAAAATGATCTTGAAATTAGTCAATATTTAATAGTTGGACATACTGATACAAAAGGTTCAAAAAATTACAATTTATCTCTGTCAATTAAAAGAGCTGAGGTGGTTCAAAAATTATTAATGAATTATGGAATTAAAAAAAATAGTATAAAAATATTAGGTAAAGGTGAAGAATTCTTAGCTGTAAACACTCCAGACGATACTAAACAACCTGCAAATCGACGTGTAGAAATAAAAAAAACAAATTAACTTTTGTTTGTATTTGTTTTGGTATATTTAGTTTTTTTTTATGTATTCTAAGACAACGAAAAAAATCAATATTACAGTAAAGCCCTATTACCTTGAGGATCAATCTGAGCCAGAGGATCAGCACTTTGTATGGGCTTATAGAATAACAATTGATAACCAGGGCAATGAAAAGGTACAGCTAGTAAATAGATATTGGAAAATTATTGATGCAAACGGAACACTTCAAGAAGTAAGAGGTAAAGGAGTTGTTGGTGAACAACCAGTTTTAAACCCTGGGGAAAAATTTGAATATACGAGTGGAACCCCTTTGACAACCTCTTCTGGTTTTATGGAAGGAACTTATGAAATGCAAAATGTCAATGGTGATAAGTTTGATGTTCAAATACCACAATTTTCTCTCGATAATCCTTTTGAAGCAAATAAACTAAACTAATTAAATTCATATGCGAGACTTCAGGTCAATAATAAATATTATAGGTTTACTTCTATGTATTGAAGCAGCTGCAATGCTACTTCCGATGATATATGATTTAATATATGATAACGATGATTGGGTACAATTTCTTTACTCAAGCTTGATTACTTTTTTAATTGGCTCAATACTATATATTTCATTTAGAAAAAAAAATATGAAGCTTGGTATAAGACAGGCATTTGTATTAACCATATCATCATGGATAGTAATTTCTCTATTTGGCGCAATACCATTTGTGTATTCTTCATCATCTTTATCTTACACTGATTCATTTTTTGAGTCAGTAAGTGGAATAACTACAACTGGATCAACAGTAATATCTAACTTAGAAAATCTTTCAGAAGGTATATTAATTTGGAGATCACTACTTCAATGGTTTGGTGGTATTGGTATTATAGTATTGGCTATGGCTATTTTACCAACGCTTCAAATAGGTGGCATGCAACTTCTTCATATGGAACATGATGATCCATATGAAAAAACTATACCTAAAGTAAATAGATTTGTTCTAGAACTATTTTTACTTTACGTTTTTTTATCAATTATTTGTGGTTTATTATATTTTATTAATGGAATGTCTGGGTTTGACTCCGTAATACATGCTATGACAACTATTTCAACAGGAGGTTTTTCCAGTCATAATGATTCATTCGGTTACTTTGATTCATTTAGAATTGAAATAATTAGTATTATTTTTATGATTGTAGGAAGTTTACCTTTTGTTTTATATTTACAATTTATTCACAGACAAAGAAAGAATTTTTTACTGGATGACCAAATAAAATTATTTTTTACAGTATTAATAATAGTAATATTACTAACTACAATATGGCTCAAAATAAATTTATCTAAAGATTTGTTTTTATCTTTCAGAATTTCATTGTTTAATATTATATCGATATTAACTGGAACTGGATATTCGAGTAATAATTTTAATAATTGGGGAAGTTATGGAACTGTAATTATGATGATTATTATGTTCATAGGAGGATGTGCAGGATCAACAACAGGAGGAATAAAAATATTTAGATTGCAGATCCTATTCAGAGGTGCAATTAGTCAAATTAAGAAATTAACTCAACCACATGCTGTTCTAGTAATGCGTTTCAATGGTAAAACTGTAAATGAAAATACTTATAATTCAGTAATGGGATTTTTTTTCATGTACATTTTTTTATTTATTTTATCAGCTATTTGTCTAAGTTTTTTTAATTTAGATTTTCTAACTGCCTTTTCAGCTGCAGCATCTGCCATTTCAAATGTTGGACCTGGTCTAGGAGAAGTTATTGGACCCTCAGGAAATTATTTTTCTTTAGATAATGGTGCAAAATGGATATTAGCAGTAACTATGATAATTGGAAGACTTGAAATTTTTACTGTTTTGGTTTTGTTGTCGGTAAACTTTTGGAAAAAATAGCTAACTTATATATTCACTCATATATAAATTTGTCATAGATTTAGTTTCAGTCACAAATTCTTTTATGGCTTTATTTAATAAATCATTAATTATTATTTCTTTTTCATTTAGTGATATATATTTTCGTGAAGTTGTAGATCTAAATGACTCAACTGTTGTATTTGCAAGTAAATAGTCATTACTATCATACAACTCATACTCTACCAAAAAGGATACCTCATAAATAAAAATTGTTTTTTCTTCGTATTTTTGTGCATCAATATTTTCAATTTCTCTTTTTGAAATTGATGCATCATAAATATTAATAATAAATTTATTTTGTTTACCAAAAATATTTATATTTTTATCTATCCATTTTTTAAGTATTTTTAAAGGTGGGTTAGTTACTTGATCTTCTATGTTTTCTTCTGAAAAAATAGAGTCGTATTTTAAATTAATTAATATTTCATTAGCATTTATGGAAAGCTTATCAAATTTTGAATAATCAAATTGTAAAGGAACTAAAGTTTCAATAGGTTGACATGATAAAATAAAAAAAAATATAAATATTAAATTATTTTTTAAGGACATAGGCTATAATGGCTTGTTGAATATACATTCTATTTTGTGCTTGTTTTAATACTATTGAATTTTTTCCATCTAGAACTTCTGAAGTTACTTCCTGACCTCTCTTTGCTGGCAAACAATGCATAAAAACCGCATCATCAGAAGCAACATTCATAATCTTTGAATTAATTGTGTATCCTTTAAAATATTTATTTTTATTTTTATCTTTTTCACCCATAGAAGACCACACATCTGTCATAATGCATGTAGATTTTTTTGATGCATCAATTGGATCAAATAAAAAAGCTAATTTTTTATTTTTATATTTTTGTATTTCTTTTTTATTTTTGTTAAAAATTTTTTTTGGAACTACAACATTCAATTTAAATAAATAAATATTTTGTAAATGTAAGAGAGAAACTAAGACATTGTTAAAATCCCCTATCCATGTAATTTTTAAATTTTTATAATTCTTAATATTTTCTTGAACAGTTAAGTAATCTCCAAGAATTTGACATGGGTGACTATATTCGGTAAGGCCATTAATTATAGGTATAACATTTTGATTGCTCAATTCTTTCACTTGCTTATGATTATTATTTCTAATCATTAAACAGTCAACAAATTGAGCTAATACATTTAATATGTCATTTGGTGTCTCTCTTTTATTATCAAATCCTATATTTTTAGCATCAAGTTCTAAAACTCTTCCTCCAAGTTTTTGCATACCAATGTTAAAACTCAATCTTGTTCTTAAAGATTGTTTTTCAAAAATCATAGCCAATGTTCTGTCTTTGCATATTGTAGAATATTTTTTTGGATTTTTTTTTATTTTTTTTGCTAGAGAAATTATGCTGTCCAGTTGTTTTTTATTAAAATTATTTAAATCTATAAAATGCTTCTTCATTAAATTTTCCCTAAAACTCTTTTAATTATTGATATTGATTTATCAATATCTTTGTAAGTTGCAATGAGAGGTGGGGCTAATCTTACAATGTTATCGGCTGCCGGAACATTTAATAGTTTTTCTTTTTTTAGTTTTTCTGAAAATTCAATATTATTAATACTAGTTTTAATACCTACTAATAACCCCGCACCCCTAATTTCAGTAATAACATCAAATTTACTTTCTATTTCTTTCAATTTTTTCCAAAAATATCTTGATAGTTTATCAACTTTATGGAGAAAATTTTTTTCAGATATTATTTTTAATACCTCTAAACCAACGCTCATTGCGAGAGGATTTCCACCATATGTTGAGCCATGGCTCCCCTTGATCATTGAGATACAAGCTTTATCAGAAGAAAGGCATGCTCCTAGTGGAAAACCAGAACCAATACCCTTTGCAACGGCCATTAAATCTGGATTAATCTCTGCCCATTCATGTGAAAATAATTTACCAGACCTCCCAAATCCACATTGAACTTCATCTAGAAATAATAAAATATTATTTTCATTACAAATTTTTCTAACAAACTTTAAAAAATTTAAATCTGCAACACGTATACCCCCCTCACCCTGTACTGGCTCTATAATTATACCAGCTGTTTTATTATTAATAGCAGCATTTAATTTATCAATATTATTAAATTCAACTTGCTTGAAGCCTGAAAGTAGTGGACCAAAACCATTAGAATATTTTTTATTTTTTTGTGCGGACATTGCACCAAAGGTTCTTCCATGAAATGCTCCTTTAAAAGATATAATTTCCGTTTTGTTAGTTTGATGATAAGAATGATATCCTCTAATTATTTTCAGTCCACATTCTATAGACTCAGTACCTGAATTTGTAAAAAATACTTTATTGGCAAATGTTTTTTTACAAAGAAGAGATGCAAATTTTTCTTGTTTATCGATAGTGTATAGATTTGAAACATGCCAAAGTCTCTTTGATTGTTGACTTAAAGCACTAATGATTTTTGGATGACAATGCCCTAATGAATTAACAGCAATACCACTAGCAAAGTCTAAATATTTTTCATTTTTTTTATTGTATAAATAACATCCCTTGCCTCTAACAAATTCAAGTGTTTTAGAGCCATATGTAGGCATCACATGTGATTTATATTTTTTATTCATTTTTATTTAATACTTAATTTTGTACCCATTTCGAAACATCAAATAACAACTAATAAATAAAATTATATTAATTGTTATTAAAAATATCATTCCATTTAGTAAAGAGCTATCTGATAAACCTGTAAAAGCATATCTAAATCCATCAATATTATAAAAAAAAGGATTAAAAGAAGAAATTTTTTGCCAAAAATCTGGCAGCCTAGAAATTGAATAAAACGTACCAGATAAAAAAGTAAGAGGTAATACAATAAAATTAGTTATTCCTTGTTGTTGATCCCATTTGTCTGCCCAAATTCCAACAATTGTGCCTAAAGAGCCCATCATAATACAACCCATTAATGAATAAAATATAAGCGCAGTCAAAGAATATATTTCAAGTGGTACAAATATTAAAACACCAATTGTAGTCATTATTCCACATATTAAACCTCTAAAAACAGAGCCAATAATATAGCCTAATGCTAATTCAACATTATTAAGAGGTGCCATTAAAATATCAACTATATTACCTTGGAATTTAGATTGACCTATACTAGAAGCAGAATTAGCAAATGAATTTTGAAGCATTGTCATCATGATTAATCCAGGAGCAATAAAATATGGTAAATTAATTCCATTTATTGACTCAACAGATCTACCTAAAGCCAAACTAAATACTGCTAAAAACAGTAAAGAGCTAATTGCTGGACCAATAATTGTCTGAATACCAACCTTTAGAAATCTAAATATTTCTTTTTTTATTAGCGTAAAAAAGCAAAGATAATTATATCTAATCATATTAGTACTTTTTCTTTTAATATATTTATTTTATTTGTATATTTAATTTAGTGGACGATAAAAAACTTCTAAAATATGCAGTTGATTATTTAAGCAAGTATGATTCTTCAAAAAAGAATCTCACGTATGTTTTAAAGAAAAAGATATTAAGATTACAGATTACTAATTTAGAAAAAGCAAAATTAATAGACACTATTGATAATATAATATTTAAACTTGAAAAAAATAATTTTATTGATGACAATAAATTTAGTATGTCAAAAATTATATCACTTTCAAAAACAGGTAAATCTGAAATATATATAAAAAATTATTTAATTAAAAAAGGTATTAATAAGTTTGATATTCAAAATAATTTAAAAATTTTTCAAGGTAATAATAATAATTGGGAACTTAATTCTGCAAAATTATTTGCAAAAAAAAAGAGATTACTAGAAAGTAATGAAAATTATGAAAAAAAATTAGCAAAAATGGCGAGAGCTGGTTTTAGCTATGAAGTATGTAAAAAAATTTTAGGTTAGGTATCCTGAATATGAATTTTACCCTCTAATAACCTTGCAATTTGTTTTGTAGTTTCAAATCTATCAAAAGTAATTCTGATAATGGCTGTCAAAGGAGCTGCAAGTAATACACCAATAAAGCCCCATATCATGCCCCAGAATATTAATGATAAAATAATTGTTATTGGATGCAATCCAAAACTTTCTCCAAAAATTTTTGGCTCTAAAAAATTTCCTACTATTTGATGTATAATTGTAGGCAGAACAATTATTAATACTACTAGTGATGGCTCACTATATTGTAAAAAAGCAATTGGTAATGGTAATAAAACTGCAATTACTGAACCAATAACAGGTATAAAATTCAAAATAAAAGTTAATGAACCAAATATAAATGCTAATTCTAATCCAAGAAACCAATAAATTAAACCTGCTGCTAAACCAGTAAAGGCAGAGGTGAGAAACTTTGTAAATATATATTTCTTAACTAATCTTATTATATCATTCCATTCATCTGAAGTATTTTTCGGAGGTGTCCCAAGTAATAAAAATAGTGTAATAATCACCACAAGTAAAAATTTAGAAATAAAGTTTGCACTATTACTTAAGATTGTAGTTGCCCAATTAGTAATAGGTAATTCCAAAATTGTGTTACGAATTGTTTCTCTATCTATATTAATTTCAAATTCCTGAAGCTTCATTAAGACTGCTTCAATTAGAATTATAACTTTTTGATTATAATCTTCAGCAGACTCTAAAAAAGTAGCTACTGAAGAAACTACAAAAGGTATGATTATAGAAAATAATAAAACAATCAGGCAAATACTAACAAATACAGCAATAAACCTATGAACTCTTAAATTAATTGTTTGAAAATCAATAATAGGATCTATCAAAATTCTTAATAATAACGCAAGTACAAAAGGTACCATAATAGGTTGTGAAAAATTAAGGATAAATGCAACCGCTATACTTGCTAATATGAAAAGTGACCCCGATATTACTTTGTTTTCTTCACTCATAAATTATATTTTTGATTTAGGATTAAAAATTTCTGGCTTATCATTTGAAAATTTTTCAACATAAATTGACTGACTCGGAAATGCAAAACCAGCTTTATTTTTTTCTACGATTTCGATAATTTTTACTGCTAAATTCTCTTTGATTTTTAAAAACTCTCCCCAGTCGTTTGTTTGAGTAAAAGTTTGTACTAACATATCTATTGAACTTTCTGAAAAACTATCAATTCTTACATAAAAGCTAGCATTTTCATTTTTAGCAAAATCATTTTCATTTTCAATTAATGTATTGATTTCATTTCTAATATTTCTTAATTGATTTATTGAAGTACGATATTCTAAACCTATCAGCCACCTAATCCTTCTATGATGCCTTCTTGTGTAATTAGTTACAGATTGTTCAGCGAACTTATAATTAGGGACCATCACTGGCGTTGAATCAAACATTCTTACAAGTGTCGATCGAAATCCTATTTGTTCAACAACACCTTCAACCTCGCCGGAAACTAAAATAACATCTCCAACGGTAAATCTTTTCTCCATTAAAATCATAATGCCGCTTATCAAATTTTTAAATAAATCTTGTGCTCCCAAAGCTACTGCAACACCAAACAAGCCTAAACCAGCTATAACTGGACCAACTCTTATTCCCCACAATTCTAAAATCGCAACTGTACCAAGTACAATCACTAAAATTTTTAAACCTTTAAGTGTCCAATCAACTAATGGTTTAGAAATTTTTGATTCAAAATTTTTTATCACAAAAGAAAATGGAATAATTAATTGATGCAATAACCAAAAAATAAAAATTGTTATTAACGACCTATTTAATAAATCTAGAAAGTTTTGATTTTGTTCAGACATATCCAGATATGATGATGCTATAAAAAAACCTATAACAACAGGAAAAAATTTTAAAGGCCCGTCAAGAACCTCGATAACTGCGTCGTCAATTTGAGTTGTAGTTTTAGTTACTAATTTTGATAATCGATTTAGTATAAATCTCGCAATTAATCTGCGAAGAAGATAAAAAAGTAAGAAAATTACTAGACTAACTATTATGTCTGTAGCATTTATACCAAATACACCATTGTTCCAGACATCTAAAAAAAGATCGTTGAAGCTATTGAATGATTCCATATGCAATATATTTATTATGTATTATCATGAAAATTAGAATAATACTCGTTTTTTTAATTATGTTTCTAACCAATAAAACCTTAACCGCTAATGAGAAATTAAACCTTTATGATTTTTCTTTTGAAGATATTGATGGAAATCAAGTTAATCTTGATAAATTTACTGGTAAACCAATACTTGTTGTTAACACAGCATCAAGATGTGGTTATACCCCTCAATATGCAAATCTTCAAAATTTGTTCCTTGAATATAAAGATAGCGATTTAACAATAATCGCTACAACTAGTAATTCTTTTTACCAAGAATACGATGAAATTGATGACATAAAAAAAATTTGTCTGGTTAATTATGGGGTAGGATTCGTAACTTCTTCTCCAATGAATGTTAAAGGTAGTGAAGCTCATCCAATTTATGCTTGGATAAATGAAGTTTATAATAAAAAACCTAAATGGAATTTTTTTAAATTTCTTTTTGATAGAAACGGTGAGTTAGTTGAATCATGGTCGTCAATGACAAAGCCAGATAGTCCAAAAATTACAAATAAAATTGATACATTAATTTAAAAAAAAAGGGCAATTATTCATCGCCCTTTTTAAATTAAAAAAAATATAATTACATCATGCCGCCCATGCCGCCCATGCCACCCATGCCGCCCATGCCGCCGCCCATGTCAGGCATTGCAGGTGCAGATGATTTATCTTCCGGTGCATCAGCTACCATAGCTTCTGTGGTAATTAAAAGACCAGCAACTGAGGCTGCATCTTGAAGAGCTGTTCTAACAACTTTAGTAGGATCGATAATTCCAGCATTTACCATATTAGTATATTTATCCATTTGGGCATCGTAACCAATATTATGATCTTTGCTTTCACGAATTTTTCCAGCTACTACAGCTCCATCAACACCAGCATTTTCTGCTATTTGTCTTAATGGATTGAAAAGAGCTCTTCTGACAATATCAATACCAATTTTTTGATCATCATTAGAAGTTTTAAGAGAATTTAATGACTTTGTTGCATAAGCAAGTGCAGATCCACCACCTGGAACGATACCTTCCTCTACAGCAGCTCTAGTAGCATGCATAGCATCTTCTACTCTGTCTTTTTTCTCTTTTACTTCAACTTCAGTAGCTCCACCAACACGTATTACAGCAACTCCACCTGCTAATTTAGCTAACCTTTCTTGAAGTTTTTCTCTATCGTAGTCAGAAGTGGTTTCTTCAATTTGAGCCCTAATCTGGTTACATCTACCTTCAATATCCTTCTTCTTGCCAGCACCTTGGACAATTGTAGTGTTTTCTTTATCAACTACAACACGTTTTGCAGTACCAAGCATGTCTAAAGTTACATTTTCAAGTTTGATGCCAAGATCTTCACTTATAACTTGGCCACCTGTTAGAATTGCAATATCTTCTAGCATAGCTTTTCTTCTATCGCCAAAACCAGGAGCTTTAACTGCTGCAATTTTAAGACCGCCCCTAAGCTTATTAACAACAAGAGTGGCTAATGCTTCTCCTTCAATATCTTCAGCAATGATTAAAAGTGGTTTCGTTGATTGAACTATTGATTCTAAGAGTGGAAGCATAGGTTGTAAGCTAGATAATTTTTTCTCATGTAAAAGAACATGACAATCGGCTAACTCGGTGATCATTTTCTCTGCATTAGTAACGAAATAAGGTGATAGATATCCTCTATCAAACATCATACCCTCAACAACATCTAACTCTGTATCTAAGCTTTTAGCTTCCTCAACAGTTATGACTCCTTCTTTACCTACTTTTTGCATAGCACTTGAAATCATTTTACCAACTTCAGTATCACCATTAGATGCGATTGTACCAACTTGAGCTACTTCTTTGTCTGTTTTAATAACCTTAGATTTTTTTCTAATTTCATTCACAACAGCATCGACAGCTATATCTACTCCTCGTTTTAAATCCATAGGGTTCATTCCAGCTGCAACAGCCTTCATTCCTTCAGTTGCTATTGCTTGTGTTAAAACAGTAGCTGTGGTTGTTCCATCACCAGCAATATCATTGGTTTTGCTAGCAACATCTCTAACCATTTGAGCTCCCATATTTTCAAACTTATCTTTAAGTTCAATTTCCTTAGCTACACTAACTCCATCCTTAGTTATTCTTGGTGCACCAAAGGATTTATCCATAACGACATTTCTTCCTTTTGGACCAAGTGTTACTTTTACAGCATCAGCTAGTTTGTTTACGCCAGTTAACATTTTTGATCTGGCATCAGATCCAAAAAATATATTTTTTGCAGACATTTTTTATCTTCTCCTAATACTTAATTATTTTTTTTTACCTGATGTAATTATACCCATTATGTCAGACTCTTTCATAATAAGATAATCCTCACCATTCATTTTTACTTCAGTACCTGACCATTTACCAAATAGGATTTTATCTCCTTTTTTTACATCTAGCGGGACAAGTTTACCGGTTTCATCTCTAGAGCCTGAACCAATTTCTAAAACTTCGCCTTCCATTGGCTTTTCTTGCGCCGTGTCAGGAATGATTATACCTCCAGCGGTTTTCTGATCAGAATCTACTCTTTTTACTAAGACTCTGTCATGTAGTGGTCTAAATTTCATATTTCCTCATCTATTAAGTTATTGAAAAATAACTATATTTAATTAGCACTCTAACTATAAGAGTGCTAATCATTTAAGCATTATTACACTTGATTCAAGGGTGAAATAAAGAAATTTTAATTTTTAGTAAAACTTGTGATATCTTAGAATTATGCCTTTTTTAAACATATTTTTGAAAACATTAGGCTTATTAGCTGGATTTACCACTTTTATTATAATTTTTGCATTATTTATAAGCTTACTTACAAATAGTACACAAAATGTTGAATTAATTAAGGGTGATGAGTCTTCTGAAAATATTATTGTTACATTTGATCTTAGCGGACCAATAATTAATAATATCAATAATTCTTTTATAAGTAACATTATAGAATACATTAAACCAGCAAATGTTTTAGAAATAATCACAGAAATAAAAAAATTAAATCCAAAAATATTAATTATAAAAATTAATTCCCCTGGGGGTACTGTTAATGCAACTAATACACTTGAGAAAATTATAACTGATTTTAAAAAAGAAAATAAAGTTGAAGTTTATTTTTATAGTGATGAAATTTTAGCATCAGGTGGTTATTGGGTAGCAACAAGTGGAGATAAAATATTTGCAAATTACGGTTCTATTGTTGGAAGTATAGGAGTAAGTGGTCCTATATGGTATTATTATGATAAGCCAATTTCTTTATCAACTGGAATACTTGGTGAAAAAATTGAAACTCAAAATGGAATTCAAATCTTTAATCAAAATGCAGGTAATTCAAAAGATTTGTATAACCCATTTAGGAAACCAACTAAAAAAGAATTAAATCATTTGCAGAATATAGTTGAAGAAATATATGACAATTTTTTAATTAAAGTTTCTAAAAGTAGAAGGATTGAAGTTAATAGGTTAGAGAATGAAATTGGAGCACTAATTTTTAGTAGCACGCAAGCAAAAGACTTTTTATTAATCGATGACGTATTTGATTTCAATGAGTTAATAAATTATGCAGTAAATGAAAAAAAGTTTAATGATTTTAAATTATTTAAATATCATTCTGATAAGAACATATTTAATGAATATTTGTATAGTTTCTTTAGTGTAAGGCATGATCAAATATGTAATAAATTGAATACAAATTTTGTATCACTTTTGCCAATATATTTAAATAGATGCTAGTTATTCAATGTTATTAATATCTTTAACTTTAACTATTAGATTTTTATAATAATTACTATTTTCTAAAATCTTTTTATCAATATATTTTTTTGCTAGATTTGAATGGGTTTCAACTTTAACACTATCTGCTATGTAACGAAAATATTTTAGATTATTTAATTCTGCTAATTTTTTATATCTATTTTCAAATAATTTTTCATAATCATTTTGAAAATTTGGGCCAATCTCATAAACTTCAGTTCCAGGTTTACTAAAAATAATATTTGATAAATTTGATCCATGAGCAGCTATAATTTTATCTGCTTGAGAAAATATTCTAATTTGTTCATCAATATCATAAAGCTGTGGATTTATTACTTTATATCCTTTTCTTCTTAATATTGGCATTATATCCGCTTCATTAATTATTTTTCTATATGATGAATCCTCTCTTGTTACATATATTTTTTTATTGTCTGAATTATTATTTTTAACAATGATTAGATTTTTTAGTATTTTTATGGATTCAGTTAAATTAAAAAACTGTGGTATTTCACAATTACTAAACTTATAAAAACCATCATCTAAGTATGTAAATGAAAATTCAATATTTTTTCTGTCTAAAATTAGTTTAATAAATTTCCTAAATTTATTTGAAGAATTTCTGTGTATTGCAATTTTAACATTGCTGTTTTTTATAAAAAATAATCTAGGTAAAAATTGCAAAAGATTTGAATAATAATTATTTCCAGAATTTGATCCAATTAAGATTATATTTTTAAATTCCTTAAATTTATCCATCTGATTTTTAAAATTATTAAAAAACTTTTCTGTAAAATAATGATCATAATTTTGTAAAGTATCTCTTGTAAATAAGTTTTTGAAAGTTTGATATTTTTCATTTATTAGAAAATAATTAAACGTATCTAAATAAAAATTACCTTTATAAATATTGCAACTTAGATTTGATTCTTGAAAACTTGCGTTAAGGAAATTATTTTGGATTGTATTATCATTTTTTATTTCATTGGATGAATAATTTTGTAACATAAGATATATAGTAATATATTAAAATAAATATTTTAGTAATTAAAATATAACTATTGAATTTATTTTTGGCGCGCCCGAGAAGAGTCGAACTCCTAACCTCATGATCCGTAGTCATGCGCTCTATCCAATTGAGCTACGGGCGCAATAAATATATTATACACATTAATTGTAAAGTATGCTACTCAATGAATATTTGTGACTAATATAATTTCGATTCTGTTCTTATTTATAATTTCAAATTATAGCTTTGCAAATAATATCGGAAGTGAAACTGGATTAGATTTGCCTCGTTATGTTTCCCTTAAATCAAATGACTCAAATGTACGTGTTGGTCCAAGTAAGAATTACCCTATCACCTTAAAATATATAATAAATGACTACCCTTTAAAAATAGTAGAGGAATATGATGACTGGAGGAAAATTGTTGATTTTGAAAATAATTTAGGCTGGATACATAAAAGTCTAATTAAAGGTGAAAGGAATGGAGTTATAATTTCTTCTAATAATTATAATATTAAAATATACAATACACCAAGTGGTAAAATAATAGGTGAGATTAGTAAAGGTATAATTATTAGATTATCAAAGTGTAAAATAAATTGGTGTTTAATTATTAAAGATCAGCACAAAGGATGGATACAAAAGAAATATATTTGGGGAGTAAATAAAGATGAAGAATTTAATATTAATTTTTTTCAAATATTTTTCGATTATTACATCAAATCTCTTAATATTATAGAAGATTACATTTCTAAATATAATTAAGCTTTAATATTAATGTTACACTTATTACAATAGTATGTCTAAATTAGAGTACCACAGTTCAATAATGGATTTTTTTGGCTGGGGCGGTAGGATTCGAACCTACGAATGCCGACTCCAAAAACCGGTGCCTTACCGCTTGGCGACGCCCCAATAAAATAACGCTATACATAAACCCTGTATTCTAGTCAAATATGTAGAATGACACACTAACATAAGATCAAATAGGATACGAGAAAAAGCGTGCCAAATTGATTCAGGAATAATTCAATTATGCGAGGGGATTTACATTCTTTTAGCTCAAACTATTTATACATTATGTTAAAAACAAATAATCTGAGTATTCAAATTTTTATTATTGTATTGACTCTTGTTATGTCACTAACATTCAAAAGTGTTGCCAATGAAGAAAAACTTTATCAAAAATTATTAGAAGATTGGCCAAAGATTTTTCCCGATGGAAACAGAAATGCAGCTGGTCCTCGTTTCTTTAAATATATTGTAGAGCAAGATTTAAATTATGATGAGTTTACAAACTTTAATAAGTTATATTGTTCAGTTTCTGGTTCACTTATTTCTCCAAATACACAACCTGACGAAATTTATTTAACAGATATAGATACGAATGAACAAATTTGTGGACAG